>ENA-ORXR01000189-ORXR01000189.1-marine-metagenome-genome-assembly--contig:-NODE-189-length-95603-cov-76.999738_pt1 | contig 95603 bp, 85 predicted proteins | sample MGYA00237866_ERZ511479 | MGnify/ENA metagenome assembly ERZ511479
GTAAAAAGTAGTGCGCCAACAAAAAACTAAATCCTTGATTTACAGGGTTTTAATGCTCTAAACTGTCAAAGTCAAGAGAGATTTCTATTCATTTAGATTTATCGGAAGATTTACCAAGTGATCGATTTTATGTTGAAATAGTAATACCTAATGAAATTGCTATTATGGAAGTAAGCCTAAGTGATTTGCCATTTAATTGGGATGCAAAACCGCCAAGTAAAGCCACTCAATTTATAGGTGATGATTTTATAATTGGAAATGATGCTGCGGTACTTAAAGTTCCGAGTGCGGTTATTCCTTACGAGTACAATTATTTGCTCAATCCAAACCACGCAGATGCAAACAAAATTAAAATTGCAAACACAAACCCAGTAAAATTTGACCCGAGGTTAAAGCCGTAAATACCACTTACAAAGTTTCCAAAAAACTTCCTCCTGCACTTAAAAAATTTCGCCAAAAATCCTTTTGTGCAGCAATCGCTATTTCGGTAGTTAAATCGCTTTGTGTAATTTTAATTGTGGTTTTGTTGTTATCTTTCGTAATAAAATCAATTACCACTCTGCTTGTTTCTTCGTTTATATTTGAAACCAAGTTTAATATAATCTTTTCATTTGGAAAAATGTTTAAAAACTTTCCTTTGGTAACTTGATCAAAATTAAATGCTGCGCCATCTTTAACTATCATATTAACATACGGCAAAAACCACTTTTTAAGTAATTTTGGATTTGTAAAAACATCGTACACTTTATCAATTTTATAAGGCATTGTTTTTTGAACGGTTATTGTAAAACCTTTTTTGCCAGTACGTTGGTACAGTTTGCGTAAATCGCTGTCAAACTCGTATCGTGTAGTTATAGATTGTGCCCACCAACTACTTAATTTATGTTTTTCTTTTAAATGTTTTGCAATAGCGGTGTGCCCTTTTTTAGCATCGAATTTGTCAATTATTTCAAACCAAACTTCTAATGTTTTACCGGTTTTGGCTACTACTTTTTCTGCCTTTAGCTTTTGCGAAACATCCATTTTAAAAAAGAAAAATTTTAGTGTTGTTGCTGTAAAAATTCGTTTCTAATGCTTTCCATTCTTTTGCGGTTAACTCCCAAATCAGAATGTCCAACCCTTGAAGCTGATCTAAAATGAATTAAATTAGCATCTCCATCAATCAAAAACTCAACATCATCAATAAAAATTTTACGTTTGGTATGATACGCAGCGTGTATGTAAGTATTAGTTTTACTTATTACATTAGCTAATTTATTGCCTTCTATTACTTGCAATAAAAGCTTGTAAGCAGTTTCATCATCTACCTTATACCTTATGGGTTCTATTTGTGCTTCTGTTTTTTCAGTTTGGGTAGAAACACAGTTTGGCGAATCTGGACATTCGCTTAATTTATTGTTGGTTAAACCCAAGCCTTCGGGTACTGTTCGGCCACAACCAATAAATAAAACAATGGAAAAAATTAGTACTACAAAAATCGACTGTTGATACATTTAATTGAATTTATTTTACAATATTAAAGCGTTTACTACTTATAGTATTTTCACTAATTAGCTTATAAATATAAGCACCAGAAGGCAAATTGCCAACATTAATCATTTCTGCGGTAATGCCAGCTCTTCTAAAACCTATGTTTTCATTCTTCAATAACTGGCCATTTAAGTTTACTATTTGAAGCGTTACTTCGCCTGGTTGAGATAGTTGGTACTTTAACATAGCACTTTCTGCAATAACAGGGTTTGGTAAAATCTCACTATCTAAACCGCCCATTTGCATTAGCTCATTAATACTAACGCATTGGTCAACTTCAATATCAAAACTAGCCACATAAGGCCCATAATTGTAGGTGATGGTATAAACCTGCCCTGCTTCCAGATCGGTTGGATCAAAAATATTTCCATCAACCACAGGCACACCGGTAAAGTAACCGCCTGCTGGCATTCCTTTTAGCTGGTACATTTCCATTTGATCGTTACAAACCAAGGTGTCAATATTCATAATGGTAACTTCGGGTGTAGTTATTTCAAAATTTTCTACCAAAGCAACTGGACTTACGTTTTCAGTAAATTGCATTGCCCCAGTAATTTCATCGCTATCGTTAATTTGATAAAGCGTTTTATCAGTTGGGCTGTAGCCCAACATTTCATCGCTTGGTAACCATATAGCGGAGCCCATTTCGGTATAAGCAGCGGCTGGTAAGTTGTAATCATCAACCGTCCAAAACATTACAAAATAGCCCATATAACCAAACTCTAAATAAAATTTTTGTGCTCGGGTATTTACACCATTGCCCGTTGTGGCAATTATAGTATCGTTAGCAGAAGTGTTAGGATTAAAAACTATTGAAGTATCTGGGTAATTACTCAACATAAAATAATTGCCATTTGGTAACACATTAAATGAACGTGGATTTACAAAGTAATCATCTTCATAAAACACAAAATTATCTGAGTTAGGGCCAATAAAACTAAAGCCGATATCACAAAAATTACTTTCTATATTTACATTAGAAATTCCACCCTGTGGAAAATAAGACCCCGAATCCATTGTTAAAAAGTATGATTTATTAAAATCTTGCACAATGGCAGAAGCCAATCGATAGTTTTCAATTGAATCACCAAAAACAGCAGTATATTTCCCTCCTTTATTTAATTCCCTAAAATATTGACATAAACTGTTTTCACTCATCGGAGAATAAATATTTACAATCTCACCGCTATCAAAATCAAACTCTATTATGCCATCGCTTACTAAAGCGGTTTGTGCATTGCCGCCAACTAAAGATCTATCAACTATAGTTTGGTGCGCAAATAAACTCACAATATTTCCATCACTATTAATAATTGCTTTACCATGAAAAAAACTGTTAGCTCCTGCTAAACTATCTACTTCAAATTGATAAACTTGTTTATCACTGCCATCCAGTTTCTTTTTGATAATGGTATGGCAATCAGTAATTATTACATAACCATTTTGATAATTAATGGCATTACAATCAATATTTTCATTGCTATTAGGTAAGGTTTCGGCCCAAACTATTGCTCCTGCTGGGTTTAAAATTATCGCCTCTTTTTCTGCACCAATTGCTGCTGTTGTGTTTAATAAAACATAGTTTTCTGGCGAAGGTTTTTCGTAGCCTGTTACTGCTTCACCAATTAATGCATCTTGCAAAGTAGTAATAGGTTCAATAGTTGCTAATATTGCTGTTTCGGTTTCGCCAGTTTGGTTAAATGCAATTGCGGTTATTGTTGCTGCGCTATTACTTTTTGGAAAAACAATGCCAATGTTATGAGTTATTCCGTAATCGCTTATATTGGAATATGCAGTAGAACCATCTTCAAATTCGGCTTTTAAATAAACGCTTGCAGAATCTGCCGTTGCTCCTTCAAAAGTTTTTAAGAAAACGTTATTTTCATCTGCTATAAAATTTTCTGTTACAAAACTAGTTTGAGCTTGCACATAAAAAAAGCATCCTACACTAATAAAAAAAGCTACAAATTGTTTCATAAAGCTAAGATACTAAGTTTTTACCTTTGCCAAAGCTTTAACAAAAATTTACGATGTTATTAAATTTTAATACGGTTTTACTTTTTGCAATTGAATGGAACCCATCTGTTAATGTTTTTAGCGTTGGCCCAATAGATTTTAGTTGGTATGGCTTAATGTATGGCTTTGCACTTTGCGCTTGCTATGGCTTAGGTTATTTATTTTTTTTAAAAGATGACTTACCATTATACCGCCTATTTAATTTAAGTATATTAATTTTTATTGCTGGTTTTATTGGGGCAAGGTTGGGGCAAGTATTGTTTTATGAACCACAATATTTTTTGCAACATCCGCTCGAAATTTTTAAAGTTTGGAAAGGCGGAATGGCCAGCCACGGCGCATTTATAGGTATTGTAACAACTTGGTGGTGGTATTGCAGGCGCAATAAACAGTTTAGTTTTTTATGGGGTTTGGACAAGTTGGCCATAATGGGCGCATTAATTGTATGTTTAATGCGCATCGGCAACTTAATGAACAGCGAAATTTTGGGTAAAGCCAGCAATTTACCGTGGGCATTCGTATTTGTGCAAAGAGATTTAACTCCTCGCCATCCAGCAGTATTGTACGAAGCTTTGGCTTACGGCTTTTATTTTATTTTGTTTTTAGGTATTTATCTAAAGTTTCCTAAAATGAAGTTTGGTTGGCTAACTGCTTTATTTTTATTGTTGTTAATACCAACTCGTATTTTATTAGAAATTTTTAAAGAAGATGCCGGTTATACGCAATTGCTTAGCTTACCTTTGGTATTTGTTGGTGGGTTTATAATGCTTAGGTTGTTAAAAAGAAAAGTGTAGAAACAAAAACCCTACTCACATACCAAATCAATATAAACTGGCAAATGATCGCTGAAACCACCGTAATAATCTCGGCCAAAAGTTCTGTTTGGTTTTGGGCCGTCGTTTTTAGAGTTGTATAACATCCATTTTTCACGTAAAACACCAGCTTCGCCTCTGCTGCAATAACCACTTTCGCAGTTGTATAAGCTTTTGCTAATCATAATTTGATCTAAAAAACTCCACTCGCCTTTGTAATTATAAGAGCCTTTATTTTCATCGGTTAATAAATTATGAAAAGCGTTTAAAAATTTAGCATCTGCTAATTCTTTTTTGCTGGTAGCAGTATTTAAAACCTGCTTTATACTTCGGTTATGAGGCTCGTCATTAAAATCGCCCATCAATATAATTTTAGCATTCGGGTTTTTTGCTAATATTTCCGCTACTTTTACATTAACGGTATTGGCAGCTTGTATACGCCTTGGCTCGCTAATTTCAACACCTTTGTAGCGAGAGGGCCAATGGTTTACCAACAAATGTACCTCATCGTGTTGTTTAATGTTTAAATGCGCATAAACAATATCACGCGAGGTGTAAGTTAAATCTTTAGGAAACGCTACTTTCAATGCTTCCCAATTTAAAACCGTTACTAAATCGGCATTGTAAGCCAAACACACATCAATCCCCCGGCTATCGGGCGAATCTTTGTGCAAATATTTAAAGTTACCATTATTAAAGGCTTCTGTATCTAACAATTCTTCTAAAACATCGCTACTTTCTACTTCGCAAAACCCTAATATTGGTGGTGCAGTGGTGCCATTGCCTAAGGCCGCAATTACTTTACTTAAATCGTTTAATTTTTTGTTGAGTCTTTCTCGTGTCCAATCTTTTTCACCGCCGGGCAAAAATTGATCTTGTCCTTTTATTTTAGGATTGTCAACCAAATCAAACAGATTTTCAACATTGTAAAAACCCATTCTAATAGTATCACTATTACAAGAATTGTTTTTAATTTTTGTGGTAGCTACTTTGGTGCCTTTACAGCCAAATAAGCCAATAATTATTACACTCAATATTGAGTAAATTACTCGTCTCATATTATCTTATCAATTATACTATTTAAATTTGTTTTTTTTATGATGCTAATCTTCTTCTAAAAACCAATCTAACCGTACCTCTTTGGTTTGCATTATCACGTTTACGCCCAAAGTATCCATAGTTACGGCTCTGCCAATATTATTTTCTTTGTTAATGTATTCAAAACCAACCGTTATTGAAGCACCGTGTTCTTTAACAGCAAAAGGCTGCTTTTCTACTGTATTTTTTCTATAACTCAATATTTTTAATGTATCGGTTGCAAACTCTCCTTTTTCAAATTTAAATTGATTGATTAGTGGCGGTAAATCTGTATAACCTTGCAAAACAATAAACCGTTGTGCTTTTTCAATAGCAGCATCGGTAGTAATTTTTACTTCTTTTTTTGGAGGCGCATTAACGCATCTTACAAAAAAAATAAAGCTACAAAAGCTAAATAAAATATAAATATAGTTGATTGGTTTTATTTTAAAATTAAACATTTGCTTGATAAAAAACAATGCAAAGATAACATTAAAGCTAAAACATAGCTTTTAAAAAACAAAATGATAATTACCCGATGGCCTTATTAACCATTAAAAATAACTACTTTTGCAATAGCTTATAATTTAAAAAAATAATGAAATTTAATACCAAAGTAATACATGCAGGTATTGAGCCAGATGCTTCTACCGGGGCGGTAATGACTCCAATATATCAAACTTCTACCTATGTGCAAACTGCGCCTGGCCAACACAAAGGTTACGAATATGCACGAACGCAAAACCCAACGCGCAATGTTTATCAAAACCAAATGGCTGCTTTAGAAAGCGCAAAATATGGCATAGCTTATGCAAGTGGTTTAGCGGCAATAGATGCGCTTGCAAAGTTATTAAAACCAGGTGACGAGGTAATTTCTACCAACGATTTATATGGCGGCACTTATCGTATTTTTCAACAAGTGTTTGGCCAGTATGGTGTTAAGTTTCACTTTACCGATATGCAAGAGGAAGAAAATATTGCAGCATTGATAAACGAAAACACCAAAATGATTTGGATTGAAACCCCTACCAACCCTATGATTAATATTGTGGATATTGCTGGCATAGTTGCTTTGGTAGGCGATAAAGATATTTTAACGGTGGTTGATAATACTTTTGCATCGCCTTATTTACAGCAACCTATTGCCTTAGGGGCCGATATTGTTGTTCATTCTGCCACAAAATATATTGGCGGCCATAGCGATGTGGTATCAGGTATAATTTGCACCAACCACGAGCAAGTTAACGAGCAGTTAATGTTTATACAAAATGCTTGTGGTGGCGTACCAGGCCCAATGGATTGTTTTTTGGTATTAAGAGGCATTAAAACCTTAGCCTTGCGTATGCAACGACATTGCGAAAATGCGGAGCGAATTGCCGATTTTTTGATGAAGCACGATAAAGTGGCCCACGTGTATTACCCTGGTTTACAACATCATAAAGGACATGAAATTGCAAAGCGACAAATGAAACACGCTGGCGGTATGTTAAGCTTTAGTTTAAAAAATGATTCAATTGAAGCAGCAATAAGTTTTATGCAAAAAGCAGATTATTTTTTGTTGGCAGAATCGTTAGGTGGCGTAGAATCTTTAGTTGGCCATCCGGCAACAATGACGCACGCTGCTATACCTTTAGAAATACGTCAAAAAACGGGCGTGTTAGATTCCTTAATTCGGTTAAGCGTAGGCGTAGAAGATATTGATGATTTGTTAGAAGATATTGAGCAAGCATTAAGTTAAATTTTTTAGAAGCGAGACGACCTTTCATCACATAAATTGCAGTCCCGCCATCCGTTCAAATACCATTTTGCCAACGCTTCAAAGGCCAAGCAAAAAATGGTATAACCACTCCTGTCGGGGCTATTTTTCGCACTTCAAGCTGCCGTAGTAACCGCATTATTTTATAATACTCGGTTAGCTTTAGTTTTTTCTACCATTCGTATAATTGATCGTTCACTATTGTATTGATCAACTTCATTAATTGGTATCCATTTCAAATCTTTTGATTCGTTACTAACTATTAATAAGTGGGTTTTATCTGCTATTAACCAAAAACGAATATCATAGTGTAAATGTTTAGCTACATTTTTATATTGTGGTATGGTATGTATATCAACATCAAAAATAGCTTCGCTTTTAAACTTTAAACTTTTCAAACCGCTTTCTTCTTGCGCTTCTTTTAAAGCTACTTCATGTACATTAGGGTTGCCATCGCAATGGCCGCCAAGCTGTAACCATTTGTCTAATTTTTTATGATGGCAAAATAAAGCCATCTCTAACTTTTCATCCGTTATCCATACAGATGCTGTAATGTGCCCAATAGCTAACGATCTTTCAAAACAAGTGGGATGTGTTTCAACAAAATTGATGGTTTGCTTTACCATCTCAACTTCATCTTCATCATTCGGTTTATATTGGTTTAAAAAATACCCTAAATTAATATGCATAATATTTTTATGCTTTTTTTTTGCAAATTAAGAAATCAAACCTTAACTTTAATGCAGACTTAACGAAAAACAATTTGAATATGGCGACCTCCCAAAGTAAAAATCATAAATTTTTTTTATCAAAATATAGGAGATCAATATTCGTTACAGATAATATTTTTGGATTTATAATTATTATTTTAGGCCTGTTAACTTATTTTATATTTGGGTTTGATAATGTAACAATATTAGTCATCTTAATTGCCTTCTTTGTACTTACAACTGTAATATTTACAAGTATAAAAAAAGAAAAATATATTTTTGCTTGTTACTGCAATTTAATCGGATCAATTGCTCTTTTGACAGTTTTTATTATTGCTTATGGCAACCATTTAAACTTGCATTTTTTTTTGTTATCAATAAGTTTAAATGCCTTTATTTATACTACCAACGAAAAATTTAATCAAGTATTTTTTATAATTCATTTAGCTTTTTTTTTAGCACTAGGTTTTCTTAAAATTGAGCCAATTTTATTTTTCGATCCTCTTTTTGAACCCACTTTTAAAAATATTGTTTTGGTTTTATTTGCTCTTACTTTTCTATATAAAGGCATACTAATAACTAAGCTATATATTAATACTTCAGCCTCAGCCAATAAAAAATATTTAATATATAAAACACTCTTCGACAATAGTTATGATGGCATTATTACTACTACTTACAATAAAGTAACAAAGCAACTTATTGAAAGCAAGAATAATAAAATACTGTATTTTTTTGATGCTTTTGATGATGAACTTAGTATTAATAATTTAGCAAATTACTTCCCTACAAAACAACCTAATGGTAAGCTATCAGCCGAATACTTTAAAAATATAACACAATTAAAAGAAGGAAGTTCAGGCTCCTTTAAATTCACTTTTAAAAAAAAGAATGGTGATTTATTTAACGCACTAATAACAACAATAACGATACAAGAAATTTTAGAAAATATTACCATTTATTTATTTAAAAACATTACCCAAGAAGTTACCAATAGAAGAATAATTAAATTTCAGGTTGAGGAACTTAACGAAAAAAACATTAAGCTGCAAAAATATATTGACAACAAACTACAGTTTGAAAATCTCGCCCATCTTGCCGCCCACGACCTAAAAACACCTATTAGAACCTTAGTAAGTTTTTCTCAAATTTTAGAAGATAGTACAATTGATAAAATTTCTAACGAAGAAAAAAATTACATTGACTTTATAAAAAAAGCCGCAAGCAAAGTAAGCCGATTAATTACTGGTTTATCGAACTTTGCTGAACTAAACGCCGAAAGTTTTAAATTTGAAATGGTTAATTTAGATCAGTTACAAAACAAAATTTGTGAAATATTAAAAATAAAATTTGCTGACAATGCTTTTACACTTAGCTTTCATAACTTGCCCAACAAAATTTTTGCGGATAAAATATATTTATATAAATTATTTTACGAGTTAATTACCAACGCAGTTAATTTTAAAAATCCTCAAAAACAAGCTATCATTAACATCAATTATTTTGAAAAAAAAGAGACTCATCAATTTAATATTTCTGACAATGGAATTGGTATAACAATAGAAGATCAAGCTAATATATTCACTATTTTTAAAAAAGCAAACGCTACCGATACTAATAACGCAGGAATTGGTTTAGCAACTTGCTCAAAAATTGTTGAAATTCATAAAGGCGCAATATGGATAGATTCACAATTGAATGAAGGCTCAACATTTTCTTTTACCATTTCGAAGGGTTTAGCCAACTCGCAAATAACATCAACAATATTGCCAAAATTATTTTAAAACATAACGGTTAATTTGGTGTGAACAAGAAATTATGCGCAAGCTTACCAAAGGTTGGTACTCTTTTTGTAAAAAGCCTTATTACTATTTACACGTTACCAACTAATCTAATCTCCTTACCCATATATTTCGATAACTTATTGGGTTGCCATGGTCTTGCAATTGTATTGGCCCTTCGCCATGAGCAAGGTTTTTCGGGAAACCAATATATTCGGTAGTGCCGTATAATTCTGCGTTATTTTGTATTAAAACGCCATTATGAAAAACGGTTAGATAGCCAGATTTTACTTTAAGGCTGTCTTTATTGAAAACGGGTTGGGCAAAAATAATATCATATACTTGCCATTCTCCGGGGGCACGCATTGCATTTACTAATGGAATATGTTGCTTGTAAATTGAACCAGCTTGTCCGTTGCTGTAGGTACGGTTTTCATAACTATCTAAAATTTGCACTTCGTAACGGTTTTGAAAAAATACGCCGCTGTTACCTCTGCCTTGTCCTTCACCTTCAATTTTGGTTGGGGTGCGCCATTCAATATGTAATTGTACGCTGCCAAAACTTTCTTTGGTTTGTATATCGCCCGTACCTTTCGTAACCGTAAAATAATCGTCTGCTACTTTCCATTTAGCTGATCCTTCTTTTATTGATTCCCAAGCATTTAAATTTTTACCCTCAAATAAAATTATCGCATCCGATGGTGGTGCATTTTTTGGTGTTTGTACCACACGTGGTTCGGGTTGCCAAACTTCACTTGCTTCGGGTTTTGTAATTTGGCTATTGGCGGTTATGGCTATCAAAAGATTTAGTGTAAATATTATGTATTTCATTGTTTATAATTAAAGCTTTAGCAAAGTGTTTAAATATAATAAAAACTATTTTGGCTTTCTTCTTACCAAAAGGCCCAGCTCTTTTCTAAATTAAAAGAATAGGTAAGCATATACTAAAATTTATTTTCAAAAAAGTGAAAAGCACCCACTCAAATTCCTAAAATAGTATTGTTAAGCTGTTCATCGGTATTGCTGCCAGCAAAATCATCAAACTTTTTATCGCTTACCTCAATAATATGTTGTTGAATAAAAGGCGCACCTTCTGCTGCGCCTTGTTCTGGCGATTTGAGGCAACATTCCCACTCCATAACCGCCCAACCGTTGTAACCGTATTGGGTTAGTTTTGAAAATATGGCATTAAAATCAATGTGTCCATCACCTAAGGAACGGAAACGGCCTGGTCTATCCTCCCAATTTTGATAGCCGCCATAAACGCCACTTTTACCTGTTGGGTTAAACTCGGCATCTTTTACATGAAAAGCTTTTATAAAACTGTGGTAATGATCTATATAAGCCAAATAATCCATCTGTTGCAATTCTAAATGACTGGGATCGTATAAAATATTTACTGCTTTATGGTTGCCGGTGGCTTCTAAAAATTGCTCAAAAGTAATGCCATCGTGTAAGTCTTCGCCGGGGTGAATTTCATAACAAATATCTACTCCTTTATCTTTAGCGAAATCTAAAATAGGCAACCACCTATTGGCTAATGCTTTAAAACCTTGTTTTACTAAACCCGCAGGGCGTTGTGGCCATGGGTACATGGTATGCCACATTAGTGCGCCCGAAAAAGTGGCGTGAACATCAATGCCTAAATTATGGCTGGCGGCTACAGCTTTCTTTACTTGTTTAATGGCCCATTCGGTTCTTGCTTTGGCATTGCCTTTTAAATGATTGGGGCAAAAATTATCAAACTGGGCATTGTAAGCTGGGTTAACAGCTACTAATTGGCCTTGCAAATGTGTAGAAAGTTCGGTGATCTGTAAACCACATTCCTCAATTGTTCCTTTCAATTCATCGCAATAGGTTTTGCTTTCCGCTGCCTTATCTAAATCAATTAAAAACTTTTCCCAAGTTGGTATTTGAATGCCCTTATAACCTAAAGATGCTGCCCATTTGCAGAGTTCTTTTAAAGTATTGAAAGGCGGTGTGTCACCCACAAATTGTGCAAGAAATATAGCAGGTCCTTTTATTTGGTTCACGTATAATAATTTTAAAATAAAGGTACAAAATTGTATAAGATCATATCAAATTCAGTAAAAAAAATTTTTTAATTTTAATAAATTTTAGTTTTCAGCCTTTAACTATAAAAAACCCAAATTAAAATGAGAAAGTTAACATTATTACCATTGCTTATAAACTAACTGTTAAAAGTACATTTATTAGCCAATAATGCTTAATTTTGCATCTTATCGCAGTGATATAACTAAAAGAATATTTTTTGCTTTTTAAAAGCTCCCACAAAAGCTATATACTGTTGAAATCTATAATAAATTATGAAGTTTAATATTTTATATTATACATTTTCTTCTATCAAAGCTATTGCGTTGTTTGCTTTGTGTTTGTCATTAAGTTCAATAAAAGCACAAAGTACTTGTGGTAATAATGCAGGCGCTCCAATGCCAGACATTTTAGTTTGTGCAGGCGATATAGCTTATGGTAATTCTGTTGGTCTTAGTTTGGCTTCTAATTCTGTAGTACAATTCTATTTGCACAACTACGATATAAATAACCCAATAGATTCTAATCAAACTGGCATTTTCTTCAATAATTTAAACTATCCATTAAATACCGATTTGTTGATAACTGCTGCTGTCGGTCCGCCCACTCTATCGGGTACGCCAAATTTAACTGATATTTGCACGGCGATACAAGAAACTGGAACTAAAGTTGTTTTTTTAGACGAAATAACTATTACCAGTGATTATGATTGTATGGGAACGGATGCACAAATTAATTACATAGTAAATGGTGGTTTACCTGCCTACAACAACAGCCCGTATAGTATAAGTGGTGATAATGTTAACACGGTTTCGGAAAATACTAATAACTTATTTGTTAGCTTGGGTGTTATAGGCAGTTATACCATTGAGGCAATTGATAATAATGGATGCGATGCTATAGAAACTGGCCAGTATAACTGTGAAGCTTTAGAAATTGTTGATTTAGCGTTAACTAAAAAATTAGCTCAGGGCCAAGCATCAAGTATAGCGGCTGGTAACAACGTTGTTTTTCAAATTGAGGTAACCAACCAAGGTAACGTACCAGTAAAAAATATAACTGTAATTGATTATATACCAGTTGGATTAACTTTAGTAGATCCTAATTGGACAGCCGTAGGCAATAATGCACAAACCACATTGCCAAGCATTTTAGCCCCCTCAAGTTCAATATTGGTTAGCATAACATTGGGCAGTTTACCAATAAATCAAATTGATACCATAGTTAACACCGCTGAAATTATTCAAGCAGAAAGAGTAAACGGAACAATTATTAATATAGATGACGATAGCGTATTTGATAATAACAAAAATAATGATGGCGTAGCAGTAAATAATGAAATTAATGGTGTTGATAATGATGAGGATGATCACGACATAGAAGACATTATAATAGAACCTCTTTCAACTTGCCTAGGTTTGCCCGGTACAATGCCATCAGATACTGTTTTTGCTTGTTTTGATAAAGATATAACAGTAACCGAAAGTAACTCAATTTTAGATCCAAATAGAGATGTAAGCTTTTATGTACTCCACAACAACAATAACGATATTCCTAATTCTATTATTGATACTAGCCTCGATGGTGCTTTTAGCAATCCTGGCAATACAGATTGTAGAGTATATTACATATCATACGTTTTTGGGCCAGATAGTGGAGATGGCACACCAAATTTATCAAATGAATGTACAATTAGTTTGCAAGGAACTCCTGTAATTTGGCTAAAACCTATTACAATTGCCAGTACTTCAGTTTGTGCAGAAGATGGAAATAATTTTACCGTTAATTATATTGTTAATGGAGGTTATCCAGCTTGTATTGGTTCTACTTATACGGTTGGAGGCACTATTGCTACCAACCAAATAAATGCCTCTGTTAACATTAGCGATCCAACTAACTTTAGTAGCGGTAGCGACTATACCATTAGTATTAAAGATAATATAGGTTGCACTTCTACAAGTTACTTTGAACCAGTATTTTGCACCGAACCCAATGTTTGTGGTAATAATATTGCAGGTATGATGCCTGCCGATACTATTTTTGCCTGTGCAGGCAGCTCGGTTACACAAACAGCAGAAGGTAGCGTTTTAGACGACCTAATAGGGTTTTATTATTTACACAATAGTTCAAGCGATACCTTAGGTACAATTTATAACAAAAGTGCAACTGGTGAATTTGAAGATAGAGGAAATTACTGCCAAAGATTATATATATCTTACGCTATTGGGCCAGATAATGGTAATGGCGAACCCATACTATTTGACAATCCGTGTGCTACTGTTTTAAAAGGTACTCCAGTTGTTTGGGCGTCACCAATAAAAATTGAAACAAGGGAAAATTGCAATAACGAAACTGGGCTATTTACTTTTAGCTATGATATAAATGGAGGTTTTGCTGCATGTTTTAATAGTCAATATAGCCTAAGTGGCGATATTATTATTCCTTTTGCAGAACCAGGAGATAATTACTTAAATAGTACCATGCGACCAGGAAGCTCAACTTATACTTTTTCGGTAGATGATGGTTATGGTTGTTCAACTACATTTGCTAGTGAACCAATTGTTTGTGAACAAATTGATGAATGTAACAATGCCCCAGGTACTATGCCGTCTCAAATAATGTTTGCCTGTGCCGGAGAGCCAATCACTTCAATTGAAAGAAACAGCGTGCGTAATGCAACCGATGTATTTTATTATGCATTGCATTTGGGTAATTCCAATAGTTTGGTTAATGTTATTAATACAAACAACAGCGGCATCTTTATCGATCCAGGAACTGCCTACAATTGCGACACTTTGTATATCTCTTACGTTTTTGGACCTCCCGACACGAATGGGCAACCCAATTTGGCAAGTGCTTGTACCAATATTTTAACAGGTACCCCTGCAATATGGGCTGCACCTATAACAATTAACACCGTAGAAGATTGTGATGAGTCAATTGAACAATTTACATTTAGCTATACTTTAAGTGGTGGATTTCCAAGTTGTATTGGCACTAATTATACTGTAAGGGGTAATGTTAGCGAGAGCATTGCTATTCCTGATCAAATTTTTAACGAAACTACTTTGTTTAGCGATGGTTATAGCTACACCATTAATGTAGAAGATGAAAAAGGCTGTGCAAATGATTTTATTAGCGAACCCATTGCCTGTAAAAACCCGAACCCTTGCAACAGCAGCAGCACTATAGGTACAATACCTTTCCTCCAATTTTATCCTTGTGCTAATGGATCGGTAAATTTTAATATTGAAAATATAAATGTAACTGATAACTTTGTAGATGATGGAGATATTGATGGGTATATTTTACACGATGGAGATTACACAGATGCAAACAATATAATAAGCACAAATACTGATGGTATCTTCAATGATCCTTCAAGACCTTGTGAAACATTATCACTAACTTACGTTATTGGGCCAGATGACGGTACAGGTTTCCCAAATATAGAAGAGGCATGCACTCAATTTTCAACTAGTTTTCCTGTAATTTGGTTTCCATTAATTAACATATCTTCAACAGCTACTTGCGATGATAATACTGGTAATTTAATAGTGAATTTTAATGTTAGTGGCGGTACTTCTGCCTGTTCGGCTGACGCCACTTTTAAAATAAGTGGTGATTATGAAGCATCAAATTTATCGGCTGGTAATCATAACATTCCCTTTCAATTAACAAGCGGCCAACCATATCAAATTACTGCAACTGACGGGTTTGATTGTACCAATACCTACTCTAGTGAAATAATAGACTGTACCCAACCAGATCTATTTTGTGGCAATGTGCTTGGTGCTATGCAGTTTTCAAACCAAATGAGAGCGTGTTCGGGCGTTCGAGCAACTGCTCAACAAGAAAATACCATATTAGCTGACGGCAGTATAGGCCAATATTATTTGCATACCAATAGTGATAATACCTTAGGTAGCATAGTAAATAACAACAACTCAGGTACATTTGTTGATCCGGGCTTAGATTATGCTTGCGACACACTTTACATATCTTATGTTTTGGGGCCAAACAATGGAAATGGTGCAATTGACTTATTAAGCGACTGCACTTTTGTTTTACCAGGTGCGCCAGTAATTTGGGCCTCCCCTTTAATAATTTTTACTAACGAAAATTGTTTAGATGGAGAATATAAAATCAACTACGAACTTTCGGGTGGTTTTCCAAAATGTTTTACTAGTGCAAATTATAATATAACTGGTACTATAACTCAAGGAGGCCTTTCTCCCGGTAACTACCTCTCTGAAAGTGCATATCCCAGCGGTACAAACTATGAGTTAATAGTTACAGATGATTTTGGTTGTACGGTAAATTACGAAAAAACTGAAGCTGTTAACTGCTATATTACAACTTACTGTATTAACAACCCAGGAACAGCAAAAAATGAAGCAATTGTTTGTTGGGGCGATAATGTTGACGGTTCGGTTTTTGATACCATTATAGATGAAGGCTATGAAATTGTTTATCTTTTACACGATGGTGAAACTTCAATAGGTAATATATATGCTTACAGTAATGATGGTGTCTTTTTAAATAATGATCTTTCTATACTGCGTAATGAGCAACTATATATTTCTTCAGTAGTAAGTATATTAGATAATGAAGGAAAGCCAGACTTTACAGATATGTGTGCAGTAACAATGCTACCAGGTACACCAGTAGTTTTTTTAGATGAGTTACAAATTGAAAGCAATATTATTGCCTGTGATACCCTATCAAGAACTGCTAAAATTAGTTATAAACTTAGCGGCGGTTACCCCTCTTATGATAGTGATGCTCTATACATAATTACCGGATCAGATATAGCATCAATACGCTTTAACTTTCTTAAAGATTTTTCTACCGCAGAGAACTCTTATGAATTGCTTGTTAGCGATTCTTTTGGTTGTAAAGCTACATTTGGTGGCTTTACCAATTGTGGTAACGAAGCTTGCGCAAACGAGTTGGGCAACCAACCGCAAAACGCAGTTACGCTTTGCGACAGAGAAAGCATTAATGCAGCAATTGATAATTTTAATATAACCGATGAAGCTCAACTAATTTATGTACTACACGATAAAGAAAACGTAATTGGTGAAATTTTTGATAGCAACACCACCGGTATTTTCATTAACAATGATGAGCAATATCCATTAAACACACAACTTTATGTTTCTGCGATAATTGGTATTCTCAATGCTGATGGTTTACCTAATTTTTCAGAACCCTGCACTATTGCCAACTTCCCTGGTACACCAGTAACCTTCTTACCAAAAATTACATTATTAGATGATGTGGTATGCGATTCTGATACTGATGAAATAAAAGTAACATTTGATATAACAGGCGGCAGTGGACAGTACACCATAACAGGTGACTATACTGGCGAGATAATGCCTGGCGAATTAGGTAATTTTACATTACCCAATAACACCCAAAATTATACCTTAACAGTAACAGATAATGGCAACAATTGCGAAACCTTAATTATTAAAGCTACTGAATGTACCCCCAACAATTGCAATACCAATGCAGGTAGCGTCACCCAATTTTCCCAATTTTTGTGTGGCGGGGAAAGCCTAAACATTATAGCAGAAAATACACAAGAAAGCTACGGTTATTCGCTATACTATTTTTTGCACGATGGCTTTAATAGCATAGGTAATGTGGTTGATTTTAATACAACAGGTTCATTTATTAACAACGGCCAGTACAATTATAACAAACAATATTACATTTCATCAGTAGTTACCTCAACTATTGGCGGCAATCCTAATGTCGACGATCTATGTCTGTCTGCCGCTCTACCAGGCACACCCGTTGTTTTTTACGAGCCAATTACCGTTACCGTAATCGAAGAGGTTTGCAGCGTAAGTACCGGTAACTATATTGTACAATTTACAATTGATGGTGGCGCACCCGGTAACGATAGTTTTATGTTTTACAACGTAAGTGGTATATTAACTAGTGACTATATTGGCCCTAACCAAGTGGTAGAAACCGGCCCACAATCAAACCCTAATTATATTATTATTGTAGAAGATGATAACAGCTGTAACACCACTTTCGAAAAAAACAATGTAGACTGTGAATCCAACTGCCCTCAATTTAACAGCCAAAATATTGTAAATATAATTAGCCCAAATGGTGATGGCATTAACGATGGTTGGTCGGCACCCTCATTAAATGAATGTTATCCTAATCATAGAATAACAATTTGTAATCGTTGGGGCGACAAAGTTTCTGAAATAGAAAATTGTGTTGGTGACTGCTGGGATGGAACAGTTTCTAAAAACGGAGAACCTTTACCTACAGGGGCATATTTTTACATTATTGAGTTAAGAGGTGTAAACAGCGCCGAAGATGAAATTGTTACCGGTTCAATTACTTTATTAAGATAAATGGCCAATTCACTACAGTTTACTTATACCTGCATTTTATTTTTTTTTATTTTTAATTTAGGTAAGATGAATAACAATGGCATACCAATAACACAACAAAATGTTTTAGGCACACCATTACAAGCTTGCTGTTACCAACCTTTAACCGGCTTTTACCGCAATGGTTTTTGTAACACTGGCGAGCAAGATTACGGTACACATACCGTTTGTGCAGTAATGACTAAAGGCTTTTTAGAGTTTACGCTTTTAGAAGGTAATGATTTGAGCACCCCAAAACCGCAATTCAACTTCCCGGGTTTGCAGCCTGGCGACAAGTGGTGTTTGTGTGCTTTAAGATGGTACGATGCTTACAAAGCAGGTTTTGCCCCTAATGTTATATTAGAAGCCACCAACAAAAAAACCTTAGAATTTGTACCAATAGAAGTACTTAAAGAAAAAGCAGTACCAAATAAATAGTTTTGACTAAATGTTTAAATATTGGTTTTGATGCCAAACGCCTATTTAACAATACAACTGGCTTGGGTAATTATAGTAGAACCTTGGTAAGTAACCTACAAAAGTATTTCCCTCAAAACAGTTACAGTTTGTTCTCACCTAAAATTAAACCTAATTATTTTAATAGATCATTTATTAATAATTCTTCCTTAAACATAATTACGGCAAAAACTTACTTTAAAAATTATTGGAGAAGTATTGGAATTAGTAAAGCATTAATAACCAACAACATTCAAATTTACCACGGCCTAAGCAACGAGCTACCTTTAAATATTAAAAAACAAACTACAAAAGGAGTGTTAACAGTACACGATTTAATATTTGAAAAACTACCTCACACATATCCTTTATTAGATCGCTTAATTTATCGTTCAAAATTAAAAACAAGTTGCAAAAATGCAGATCAAATAATTGCCATTAGCCATAGTACAAAGCAAAATATTGTAGATTTGTATAACATAGCACCACATAAAATTGAAGTGGTTTATCAAAGTTGTGATGAAGTTTTTTTTAATGATGAAAATACTTTGGCGGCCTTACAGAAATTTCAACAACTAAATTTACCAAAAAACTATTTGCTATATGTTGGCAGCATTACACCTCGTAAAAATTTGAAAACGCTTTTAGAAGCATTGGCAATTTTAAAGCCCGCAAATCAACTGCCTTTAGTAATTGTAGGCAAAGGCAAACAATATCAACAACAAATGCAGCAACTGTCGCACAAGCTAAAAATTAGCCACTTACTATTTTGGTTAGATGCTGTTGATAGTAACCAATTGCTCAAACAATTATATAAAAACGCTGCAGCTTTAATTTATCCATCAATATACGAAGGTTTTGGTTTGCCTGTTGTAGAAGCCTTGCTATGCCAAACACCAGTTATTACCGGTAACAACTCTTCACTAAAAGAAGCAGGCGGGCCAACCGCTTACTATGTAAATGTTTTAAGTAAAGCAGCGTTAAAAACAGGTATAGAAACCGTTTTAGAAAATAGCGAATTAAATAATAAAATGAGGAAAAGCGGGTATCAATATGCGCAAAAAAAATTCAATTCATTAACCACTTCACAAAGCGTAATAAAGGTTTACGAAAAAATGTTGAGCACTTAATGTTTTCTCTTTTGTAAATCCCATAAATATTGTTCTCTTAAATACCGCTCTTTGGCTAAGCCTTTTGATAGAAAAAAACCAAACTCTCTATTTAAAATACCACCTTTTAATAAGTACAATTTTAAAAAATGAAAAACAGTTTTGCCGTACATTTTGAACAGGTTGGTTCTTTTACCAGCGTAAAATTTATCTATAGCAATTGCTTTAGCATATTTTATTTGTCGCTCAATAAAATCAGTTTTGCTTTTATAGCTGTAGTGAATTAAATCACCTGCCAAATTTTCAACTACTGTTCCATTTTCAACTTTTGGAAAAGCATGAACTGGCCCTCCGGCCCAACGCACCTTATCTTTTCTATATAAACGCAATTTTTTATCAGGATACCAACCACAACATTTAACAGGCTTTTCACCAATATAATTTAAACGGTTCATTTTATAGGCGTTGGCAATAGTTTCGGTTTGTCTTTTAAACTGTAAAATACTTTGCTGCAACGCTGGTGAAAGTAGCTCATCAGCATCAATATTTAAAACCCAATTGTTGGTAGCCTTATTATCTGCAAATTCTTTTTGATTTAAAAAATTAATGAACTGTTTTCTAAAAACTGAACAATTAAATTGTCGGGCTATAGTAATAGTTTCGTCGGTAGAAAAGCTATCTACTAAAATAATTTCATCAACCACAGGTTGCAAAGAAGTTAAACAAGCTTTAATATTGCTGGCCTCGTTAAAAGTTATTATAGTGGCAGATATTTTAATTGGCATCAATTTTTTCCATTTTCTTATAGTAAATTGCCATTAAGCTAAATACACAAAATATAGCAATACCAAATTGCACTTCAATGGTGTTTTCAGGTATAAACGAAACCAAATTAATTGTTGCTGTTGCTAATAACAGTTCATTAATTAACAATTCTTTTATCGGGTAAATTTTCCATAACCATAAAAGGAAAAACAATAAACCCATTATACCAAAACTTAAAGTAATGTATATAAATTGGTTGCTACCGTATAATTTTTCTATGTTAGGGTACTGCGGATAATACACTTTATAAAGCGCATTAATTTTTGCTTTTGGTCCACCTGTTCCGTAACCAAATATTGGTTTTTCCTTAATTGCTTTATACGCTAACTCGTAAGCCACCAAACGTTTGCTATCCGAAAGATGCTCTATATTACCTTTGTTTTTGTATTGCCTAAAATCCCAAATGGTATTGTTTATTTTGTTATAAAAAGTATCAACAGTAAAGTAAGCTATTATGGGTAAACACATGCATACTAGCATTGCAATTATGCCATACAATTTTTTATTAGCGGTAACAATATACTTAATAGCAAACACCAATAACACTACATAAAAAGCAAGAATACCGCTTCTACCTGCATTAAAGTGTAGCAAAATAACAAAAAAGATGCTCCAAAATATAAGTGCATACTTTTCAAATTTAGGCCATTTAGTTATTGGTTTGTTAATAAAATAGATTGAAATAAAGATGGCATTCGCAATTAACAGACTATACCTAAGATGATTCATTGGCGTTTTGATGTAGCGAGGTAAATCAGTATTAACAGTTCTAATGTTGTGGTTAATTAAGTAATCGCTAAAAGTATAAATGCCCGATATAAAAACGACCAGCAAAAAAAGATAATACAAATGTTGAAACGTTTTTTTGGTAAACAAAGGCAAACATAAAAAGCCAAGCGATAAACCCAAAAAGGGTAATTTGTCTGCGGTTACTAAAACAAATCTATCAAAACTTGGCGCATATAAGGCGCCTATGCAATACAATAAAATAATACCACCCCACCAGTAAGCAGATGGAGTGCTTACATATTGCTTTATATTTTTTTTGAAATTAATGTTGATTACCGCCAACGTAGCAAGTGCAATCATACCTGAACTAAGTGCCACTCTTGATAAAAAGAAGCCTATAAAAATGGATAGAAAAGCTAATATGGCAATTATTTTTCTATGCTTATCTGAAAAAATAAAGTTCATTAACACAAAGTAACGAAATAGATGGCAGGTAATTTTATCATTTAATTTACAAAAATAAAAAAGGCAAGTTCGATTATTAGGATATAATAATTCCCTAAACCTTATTAGCCAACTGCCCACAAGCGGCATCAATATCTTCGCCACGGCTTTTACGTACCGTTACTGTTACCTCATTTTTAACCAACACATTAATAAATTGATTCAAGGTATTGTTATCTGCCTTTTCAAAAGCCGTACCTTCTACTTTATTATATTCAATTATGTTTACTTTGGCAGGTACTTTTTTCACAAACTTCGCTAATTGTTTTGCATCCTCTAATCCATCGTTAAAACGGTTCAATAAAATATATTCGTAAGTAAGATTGCTGCGAGGACATTGCGTTTTAAAATCTATTAATGCTTCGGTTAATGCTGTTAAACTGTTTTGCTCGTTAATAGGCATTATGGCATTACGCTTTTCGTCAATAGCAGCATGTAACGATAGCGCAAGGTTTACTTTTATTTTATCGGTCGCCATACGATGAATCATTTTTGCAATACCTGCTGTAGAAATAGTAATTCGCCTTGTTGAAAGCCCCATGGCCTTTTCATCCGTTAAATAAAAAATGCCTTGCATCACATTTTTATAATTTAACAAAGGTTCGCCCATACCCATAAAAACAATATTGGTTAACGGCACTTCAAATTTTTGTAACGCAATATTATTTAGTTGCTGTACTTGGTCGTAAATTTCGTGAGCAAATAAGTTGCGCTCCCGCTTTAAAAAACCTGTAGCGCAAAACTTACAACTTAAACTACAACCCACTTGCGACGATATGCAGGCCGTCATACGGTTATTTTTAGCAACCGGTATTAACACACCTTCTACCAAGTTGGCATCGCACAGCTTAAAACCAACTTTTACCGTACCATCTTTACTATCTTGCCTATGGGCAATATTTAAATATGGTATTTCAAAGTTTTCGGTTAATAAAGTTCTGGTTGACTTTGAAAGATTGGTCATCTCTTCAAAATTTAAGCATGCCTTTTGCCACAACCATTGAAAAACTTGCTTTGCCTTAAAAGCTGGTACGCCATTTTCTTTAAAAAATTGACTTAACCCCTCAAGGCTTTGTTGTCTAATATCTTTTTTTACTACTCCCAAAACATTGCAAAGTTATCACCATTATTCAATTCTTTTTTTATTTTTATATAATGAGTAACGAAGACAAATTAGCCGAACAGGTTTTTAACAAAATGATGCAAGCTGATTTTTGTAGCCAATGGATGAAAATTGAACCCATTAGCATAAAAGCGGGCTATTGCAAAATAAAAATGGAAGTGCAACAACAAATGCTAAATGGTTTTGGCATATTACACGGCGGCATCGCTTATGCATTTGCTGATAGTGCTTTTGCATTTGCCTCAAACTCGCACGGCCGCTTATCGGTATCAATTAATGGCAGCATGAATTTTGCTAAATCGGCAAAGTTGGGCGATGCGCTTATTGCAGAAGCAAAAGCCTTAAATGTAAACTATAAAACTGCCGATTTTGATGTGGAGGTTTATACAGAAAACCCCAAAACAGTACACTATTATTTTAGAGGTACCGTTTACCGAAGCAGCAAATTGGTTTTGGAACAATAGCTGAGACGATCCAAATAAGCAATCATACAATATTTTCTTTAGAAGCGAAACAGTTCTTCATCACAAAAACTTTGGTCCCGCCATCCGTTCAAATACCATTTTACCAAAGCTGCATAAGCTAAAGGCAAACACCCAACAAAAAATGGTATAACCTCTCCTGTCGGGGCTAGTTTTCTTGCGGCCAGCTATCGAATTATCTAACTCAAAAAAACTATTTAATGGTAACTATCTGCAAAAAAACTATCCAATTCCCAAAATAATAAAATCAATTGACGTACTATGCATCTTAAAAAATTGAGCTATCTAATAGTTAAATCATCGCATATCAACAATTTTTAGTTATTTTTGCATCCATTTTGTTATAAAAAAATGCAAATACCAAAAGAAATAATAAAAAGTATTGATTTAGATATCACCTCTTACGAAGATTATTTGAAAGAAGTGGTTACCTTAATGCTTAATAATAAAGTAAGCAAATATCCAATTTTTGTTTTACATAATGAGGAAGCGGTGCAACTTGGCTCCCCAATTATTGATGCCACAAGAAGTAAAACAAAATGGTCGGTCAATGCATCGCACTTAGAAGAATTTGTGAACAAAAAAATATTGTTAGCCGAAAAAGTAGATAGCTTTAGGGCAACTTATAAAAACCCTGCCGAACACTTATGCATTTTTTTATTTAATACCCAAAATGCTGGTTTTATATTTAGGCCCTTCAACATAAAATTTGAAGGTTAGTTTTAAATAGTTAAATTTTTGGTAATAAAATGATAACGTACAAAAAGCATACCTTAGATAATGGTTTGCGACTTATAATACACGAAGACGAAAGCACGCCAATGGCAGCGGTTAATTTATTGTATGATGTTGGTGCTCGCGACGAAACCTCCGAAAAAACAGGCTTTGCTCACTTGTTTGAACATTTAATGTTTGGCGGTTCTACCAATATTGCTGATTTTGATGCCGAACTGCAACTTGCTGGTGGCACCAGTAATGCCTTTACCTCAAGCGATATCACCAATTACTATAATTTATTACCAGCGCAAAACTTAGAAACCGCACTTTGGCTAGAAAGCGACCGAATGTTAAATTTACATTTTAGCCAACAAGCTTTAGATGTGGAAAAGAAAGTTGTTTCGGAAGAGTTTAAACAATACTTTTTAAACCAACCCTATGGCGATGCTTGGCACAATGTTTTAAAAATGTGTTACAAAACTCATCCTTATGGGTGGCCAGTAATTGGTAAAAACTTAGAACATATTAGCAATTTTGTGATTGATGATGTGATCGCTTTTTTTAACAAACACTATTGTCCCAACAATGCCATACTTGCTATTGCAGGTGGCGTAAAAGCCGAAAAAGTTTTAGAACTGGTTAAAAAATGGTTTGGCAATATTAGCCCTAACGATAAGCCAAAAAGAAAACTACCCTTTGAAGCCCCACAAACAGCAAAAAGAAATTCAACAATTAAAGCAGAAGTTCCTTTAAATGCCCTCTATATGACTTTTGGGACACCAGTTAGAAATGTGGCAGAATTTTATGGAGTAGATTTTATATCGGATATTCTTTCGGGCGGGCAATCGAGCAGGCTGCATCAATCTTTAGTAAAAAAACAACAACTATTTAACCAAATTGGTGCTTATATAACCGCTAACATTGAGCCTGGCTTGTTGCTAATTGAAGGAAAACTAAACGATGGGGTAACCTTAGAAGTTGCTGAAAAAGCAGTTTGGGATGAGATTGAAAAATTAAAAACCGATGCTGTTGAAGAGGAAGAGATGATTAAAGTAAAACACAAAATAGAAGCACATATTGAATTTAATCAAAACAAAATATTAAACAGAGCTATGGATTTGTGCTATTTTGAATTGTTAGATGAAATTGAGTTAATAAATACCGAAGTTGAAAAATATCAACAAGTTGATGCTACTACTGTTAAGCAATTGGCTAATACTTATTTAAAAGCGTCAAAAAGTTCTGTTTTACACTATTACGCAAACAATGATTAAAATTATAATAATTTGGATAGAAGCCTAGCACCGCCGATAAGCCTATTAGCCGATATACCTTTTGCAGAGGCAAAAAAAATTAAGCTGAGCGATAATGTAGAAGCGTATTTAGTTGAGGGTGGAAAAAAGAATATTATCCGTTTACAAACCTACATAAAGGCAGGTAGATGGCACGAACCTCAAAAATTGGTAGCCCAAATTTGTGCTCGTATGCTAAAAGAGGGTACCAAGAATTATACTGCCAAAGCCTTAGCAGAAAAAATAGATTTTTATGGTGCTACTATTTCTACCAAAGCACATTTCGATTATGTTTGCATAACGCTGTACACCTTAAAAAAATTTTTACCACAAGTATTAGAGCTTCAAACTGAAATTTTAACCAATGCAATCTTTCCTGAAAAAGAATTAAATACTATTATAAATAACAGCAAACAGCAGTTAAAGGTAAATCTTGAAAAAACTGACTATTTAGCTTCAACGGCTTTTTTAGCGGAAGTTTTTGGAGATAAACACCCTTATGGTTATGAGGTAAGTGAAAAAGATTATAGTGTTTTGGAGGTAGAAACTTTAAAAAAATTTTACCGCCAGTGTTATCACAAATCTGCTACTGTTTATATTTGTGGTAAATTTAACGAGCAGGATATTACTGTTGTACAAAAAAGCTATACCAGCTTGTTTAATGATAATAGTAAACAAAGCATCTTAAATAAAAATGAATACGCCTACCATCCTACCAAAAAAACAATTACTAAACCTAATTGTTTACAGGCTGCAATTAGAATTGGTGGCACAGCATTACCTAAAACACATAAAGATCGGTTTAACTTTAATATATTAAACATAATATTGGGTGGCTATTTTGGTTCGCGGCTTATGAAAAATATTAGAGAAGAAAAAGGCTATACTTACTCCATTAATTCGGGTATACAAAGTTATTTAAATGGCAACTATTTTTTAATAAGTACAGAGGTTGGTAAAGAAGTATGTGATGCTGCTGTAAATGAAATTTTTACAGAATTAAACCGTTTACAAAATGAGGTGATTAGTGATAGTGAACTACAATTGGTTAAAAATTTCATTTGCGGTGCTTTATTGCGCCTTATTGATGGGCCATTTAAAGCAGCAGGAGTTTTAAAAGATTTATACGATTTTGACCTTAATACACGTTATTTTGCTAATTATATTAATAAAGTAAAAAACATTACCGCCGAAGAATTGTTAAACTGCGCCCAAACGCACTTAAAAGAAGATACTTTAACGCAAGTAATTGCACGTTGTTAAAAAAAATGAGAAATAATATTTTAAAAGCCATAGCCATATTTACGATAACTGGGTTGTTTATTAATGAGGCTTTTGCACAAGCGCCTGTTAAATTACTATGTGTTAATGAACGACCTAACAACCAAATTGAACTTAACTGGGAGTTTACCGGACCAATGTGTGGTGCCAGTTTCGATAGTTTTGATATTTATGTTTCTGATAAGCCCGATAGCGATTTTCAATTAATTGATTCGGTTACCGATGAATCAAGAACTTTTTATTTGGATGGAAGTTCATTATCTAATTTAGGAAGCCCATTGTACTATTACGTTGTAAATGTATGCGCTGGTAGTAATTCTGCGCCATCAGATACATTAGATGATAAAAGACCAGTCTTTCCAGAAATTGAATACGCAAGTGTTGTGGGCCAAGGAGTTGAAATTAGCTGGTTACCAAGCACTTCGCCAGAAGCAGCTGCATACATAATTTATTATTTTATTGATGGTATGGGTTTTACATTATTAGATACTGTTTATACAGCTAACAATATTTATACCCATCAAGAAAATCCAGCCGACCCAAATTTTCTATTTCCAATGCCAAATGAAAAGCCAGAACGATATACGGTAGCTACCGTTGATGCTTGTGGGGAAGCAGGCCCTTTTAGCTCAAACCCACATAGAACCATGCATTTAAATGCCGAAACTATGGCCTGTAGTAATACGGTTTTTTTAAACTGGAGTGCTTATGAAGGATGGAACACTGGCATTGATCATTACGAAGTTTATGGATCTATTAATGGTGGTCCTCAAACTGTATTAAACAATTCCGTCAATCCAGATGTTGATACGTATACCTATATTAACGGTATGGCAAATGTAGATGAACTTTGCTTTCAAGTAAAAGCTTATAGATATGGCGATTTACTTGAAACTGCTTCAAATGATACCTGCATTAGTTTAGCAGCAGCTAGTGGCAATACTCCAGAATATTTATATATACGAAACGTTACTGTTTTAGATAATGGTTCGGTTGATATCACTTACTATGCAGATAGCAATGTTTATGTGGAAGCAATAAAATATGCAAGTGGAACTACAGGAGATAATATTACAGTTTTTGATTCGGAATTTGTTGGCGGAACTTTACCAGCATCAGATTTGTATAATCACCTTACAACTGAAATCATTAATCGTGCTTTAAATTATCAAATTGAGGTAGAAGATAGTTGTGGAACTTCTTTTAAAAGTGGCATAGCTAGAACTATTTACTTGCAAGGCAAAGCCGATGGCAACCAAACAAACTACCTTAACTGGGGGGCTTATGGCAACCAATATGGTTCTGTAAATGGGTACGATATATATAGGCAAAGTGGAGATGGTTATTTTATCTCAATAGGCGCAACCGATGCAACAAATGTGCAATTTATTGATGATGTTCAGTTTGTTGAAAGTAATGATAACGGCCAAATTTGCTATAAAGTAGAAGCATCTGTAACTATGGCATATCCAGAGGTAACGCGAGAGGTAGTAACTTCTTTCTCCAATATTGTATGTATTAGTCAGCCTGCTCGTATTTCTGTACCTAATGCTTTTGCGCCAGAAGGTGTTAATAATGTTTTTCAACCTTATGTTTTAAATGTAGACGCTTCCTATTATAGTATGGTTATTTTTAATAGATGGGGCGGTGTAGTTTTTGAAACCAATAATATGAGTGAAGGTTGGGATGGCACTTACCAAGGTCGCATAGCGCAAGAAGGCGTTTATATGTATAACTTTACTTATGCAGGTATTGATGGTAATGAAAAACAAAAAAAAGGCAGCGTAGTATTACTTCGCTAACCTTTTTTAGTAATTTTTAGTAATAAAGTAAGTTAAGGTGGGTTAACTTAAATTCACTTTTAGGTCTACTAGTTTAATGTAATAAGATGTATTGTATATTATCGTTTTTCTGATACAAAGTTAATCCAATTACATCGTTATGTTTTCACCGAAAAATGGTATTATTAAACATACCTGATTTCCGTTACATCTTACTTAATAAATAGTGTAATTAATAGTTTAATGTTGAAAAATATAATTCTGGTAATAATTTTGCTTACTATAGCATTAGGTTTTTACTTTCTCTTTTTTAATAAAGTAAATAAAGGTGATAAAGCACCCAACTTTGAAGCACAATTAATAGATGGCAGTAGCTTTAATCTCAAAAATCAAAAAGGTACGTACACGGTATTGTCGTTTTGGGGATCTTGGTGTCCGCCTTGCATAAAAGAAGCACCAGACTTAGTTGCGTTAAACAAAAAATATGAAAACGTTCAATTTAAAAACAATACTCTATTTGAAATTGTAAGCATCGCTATTGAAAAAAGCAGTAAACATACCCCTCAACTAATTAAAAAGTATAATTTATATTGGCCTAAACATATTGTAAAAACAAGCGCTATTGTATTAAAAGATCCGCTTTCATTAAAATATGGTGTTACCAATTTACCCAGTAAGTTTTTAATTGACCCTAATGGTATAATGATTGGCAAAATGACTATTGATGAGATTGATGCTTATTTGGAGAAAGAGAAAATATAAATCACTTACTCAAATCTACCCCTTCCACTTTATCTGCAAAATCAACAATTAGTTTAAACAAACCCTCATAACCAGTTAATGGTAAAGTTTCCGCCTTATCAAAAACATCGTGGTAGTGTGGTGGGCCGCCCAAGGTGTAAATAAAAAAACAAGGTACATCTTTCTCGTAAAAAGGTGCGTGATCAGAGTTGTATGCTGCACCTCTTAACTTCAACTGTTTTAAATATTTATTTTTGGTATTGATGCTGTTCATTAAGTTGTAAGCATTAGAGAAAACCCTACTGTTTACAATTTGAACACCATCACTTCCGCCACCAACTATATCTAAATTAACTTGAAATTTTATGGTTTCTAAATCTAACCACCAACTATCAACAAAATGTTTAGAACCTAACAAACCTAACTCTTCTCCACCAAAGGCAATAAATACACAAGTGTAAAGCGCAGGGTTTTTCGAATAATGTTCTGCCAAATTAATTAACATAGCTATACCCGAAGCATTGTCGTTTGCACCCGCTACAAAACTGGTTTTGTCCATTTGCCCAATATGATCGTAGTGTGCGGTAAACAAAAATATAGAGTCGGGATGGGTAGTTCCTTTTACCTGCGCTACTACATTTTGAGTTGTAATATTTTCTACAAAATCATTTTTAACCCTATATTTTATTTGCTTCACTTCATTGGGTAAAGCCGCTTCTTTTATTTTAAAATGAACCGTGTTACTTAAAGAGGAACTAATGTGCCAAGTTAATTTATCATCTGTTTTTTCAAATAATACAGCTGGGTTTTCGGCAGCTTTAATACCATAAATAGTGCCTTTGTAATCTGTTTTACCAATGTTGCTGATTAGCAATTTTTTGCCTGTATTTATTAGTCTCGAAATTTCAGCCAACTTGTTTTCGGTACGCAAACCAATAGTATCAATTTCATAAACCTCAGTTTTTCCTTTACCTGTTGGCGACGATGGTTCTACAATATAATCAACGCCCAACTTCAAAGCCTTACCATTTATTTTTAAAAGATGTTTACCTTTAAATGTATTGGCACTTACTTTAAATTGTTGTTGAAATTCTTTTTCTTCTAAAGGCTGCAAACCAAATTGTTTAAATTGACTTTCAATAAAATCAGCAGCTTTAATGTGGCCGTTATTGGTATAGCCACGTCCTTCAAAATCTTTAGAACAAAGTAATGCAATATGTTCTTTTGCTCTTTCTAAATTTTGAGCGACTACTTCGCTAAAGCATCCTAAAAAAATAAATAAAAATAGTGTACGCATAGTTTTAATTAAATGGATAATTGTGTTTAACAGGTTTAACTTTAAGAAATATTTATAAAATAAATTGACTAACTATAATAAAGCCATTTTTTGATAGACGAGTTGAAAAATATAGTTTTAATGATGTTACAACAAAGCTTTTCAAGAAAGTATATCAGAAAATGGCAAAGTCAGCTGATGAATTTATTTTTTCCTCATTTCTAATACAAAGCCTGCAAATGATTTTTAATAATTAAATATTCATTGATAATTAATTTAAAAAGTTAAGGATGTACGCTCACCCATTGTGAGCCATCTTCAAAAAATTCTTTTTTCCAAATAGGTACCGTTTTTTTAAGCGAATCAATAGCATAACGGCAAACTTCAAAAGCTATGGCCCTATGCGCACTCGAAACTGCAATTATTACTGGCATCTCCCCTATTGATAATGTACCAACTCTATGGTATATTGCCATTTTATGAATTTCCCACTTTTCTTTGGCTGCCTCGGCTATTTTTTGCATTTCTTTTATGGCCATAGGTTCGTAGGCTTCAAATTCTAAATGAGTAACTGTTTTGTTGTTTGTTTTATTTCTAACTGTACCAATAAATATGGCTATGCCTCCGCTGCCGTTTGTAGAAACAAATTTTTGTGCCGCTTCTACAGACAAGGTTTCTTCACTAATTAAAACTTGTTGCCACATTTTGTTCATAATAATGCTCTAATTTAAAATATAAGTAGATATTATTATTACTTTGTTAACGGAAAATTATTTTATAAAGAAATTATTTTGAAATTATATTTAATACCAACGCCCATCGGCAATTTAGAAGATATTACTTTTAGAGCAATTAGGCTTTTAAAAGAAGTAGATTTGGTGTTGGCAGAAGATACTCGACAAACCAAAAAGCTTTTTACACATTATGAAATTACTACACCGCTAAAGGCTTATCATGCACATAATGAACATAGAAAAACAGCACAAATAATTGAGTTGTTAGCGCAGCAACAAAGCATTGCTTTGGTAAGTGATGCAGGCACTCCGGGCATAAGCGATCCTGGTTTTTTGTTGGTGCGCGCATGTGTAAATAATGAAATTGAAGTGGAATGTTTGCCTGGGCCAACCGCTTTAATTGCAGCAATTGTAGCTAGCGGCTTGCCTTGCGATCGTTTTATTTTTGAAGGTTTTTTACCTCAAAAAAAAGGACGAAAAACGAAGTTAGAATTGTTAAGTGGAGCAAGTAAAACCTTGGTGCTTTACGAATCGCCACACCGAATTATAAAACTAATTAATGAAATTGAATTGTATTTTGGTGCAGATAGAAAGTTTTGTATTGCCCGAGAGTTAACCAAAATACACGAAGAATTTTTACGAGGAACTGCTGCTGAAATAAAACAAAAAATTGGGGAACGAAAATTGAAGGGCGAGATAGTTGTAATAATTGAAGGGAAGGGGAATTAATTTCATCAAAAAAAATTGTCATTATTTTCGAAAACAGCATTGCATTATTGGTATCACAAGGCTATCAAAATATAATTTAATCAAAAAATCGCCAACTTACGCCGCCTCTAAAAGTATAATCGGGGGCAGGGTAATTTACTGCGGTATAAAACCCACGTTGAAACCAATTTTGATTAATATATTCTACTTTAAAAAATATTATAGCGGTTTGTATTTTACAATTAATAAAGAAATCTATTGCTGGGTACAAGGCATATTCAAAATTGGTTTGGTTATAAAACTGCCCAATTACGGGGTTGTAAAAAGGTAAATAAAAATTAGAAGTATACCGTACATCAAAACCAGTATTAAAACTTAACGCCTTTTTAAACCAACTATCGCTGTAATAAAACGAGCCATTATACACCCAGTTAGGTAAAGATAAATCTGCATTGTTTACGGTTTGATAGGTCAGTTGCTGCTTCATTTTCCACCAACCAAAGGTAAAGGTTTTGTGTATCTGTAAACGATACAGATTGCCATCGGCTAAATTAATTTGTGCAGGTGCTAACGCATCATACAAAAAATAAGGTAAGTTTTTAAAATTAATACGGCTGGCACTTAGGTTTAAATTGTATTTAGTATTTTGGTAGTTTAAATTGGCGGTATTAATGTTAGTAGCATCAAAGTTGTTTTGCCAAGTGTAAAAATTGCTATCGTAATTTTGAAACAAAAAGGCTGCATTATAATTATTGGCTATATAGCTTGCTGTTAGTGTACCACTTTTTTTTGACAGTTGGTAATTGGCACTTGCCTTTACAAAATATTTACTGGCTTGGTAATTATTGATACCAAAACCATATTGCGCCTCAATGTTATAGCTAAAAGAACTGTTTTCTAAATTACTGTTTAGGTTAAAAGCCAGCCAAGTATTATTAATTTTTAATGAATCAGCAAAAAGCCGTTTTACTGTAATGCGTTCATAGTTTAAACTTAAAACGCTTTTAAAAGGTAGCTTAGTAGCTTTGCTGTTAGTGGCAGTTTCACCAGTTTGTATAAATGCCAATTGGTTGTACCATTTGCTGGTGCTAATACTATCTAAATAAACACCTTGCTGATACCGAAGTTCACTTGGGTAAAAAGTGTAGTTGGCAAAACCTCCTTCAAAAACATTATCAGCCTTTATAAACGCTATTTTATGTTTTAGTCGTACTTGAGGAACAAAGCGTTTTATCAAAGAGCTATCTGCTGTAGTTTCATTAAAATACTTCCCAAAATTTAGGTATTGATTTACGGCAATGTTTAAACTATTACTTCTACCAAAGGTATTTTGTAAATTGATGCCTACTGTGTTTCGCCTGTGCGGTTGTGTAATTGGCACTCCATTTAAATCTTTATCAAAAATTTGACCAATGTATGCCTCGCTGATGCCTCCGTTTTGCTCTTGTACAAAGGCATTGGTAGCTAAGGTGGTCAATAATTTGTATTTTTTGTTTTTGGTATTGTAAGTGGTATAGGCACTAAAACCGCTATTGCGCACTCTTTGATTGGCATAAAACCCTTCGCCACTTATGCGGTTAATACTTACACCAAACTGAAGTATTTCTTTAATACGGTTAGCATGTATTACTTTAAAAAACTGTTGTTCTTTTGTACCAAAGCGCCAACTAAATTTAGTAAACGGTGCATTTACTTTAAAAATTTTAATAGAGTCGGCATTAATTTGATAGGGTTTAAACTGGTTAAAGCCATCATCAAAATTTAAGCGATTGGTATAGTTGGGAAACAAATCGTAAACTGGCGAACCAATAATACCAATATTGTTATATTTATAATTGCTTTTATTTATCGGATCAAATTGATGCGCCAAATCAAAAAGCGTATCAACATTTTGATAATTAAAATGATGCTGCGATTTGGTAAACCGTATACTCTTGTACTTTTCTTCGTAGTTTAATTCAAACACTTCAACGCTATCGGGCATTTCTGTATTTAAAGTATCTACCCTTTCGCTTAAATTTGTAGAATCTTTTTTTAAACCTCCCCTACTACTTATTTGTGCTGATAGTTGTTGTGTTAGCAGCAGGCCAATTGCACAAACAACAACAATTCCTCTAAGGTAGGTTAACCAACTTTTCACTCCAAACCGCATTGCCGCTTTGTAACGATAATATTAATAGCTTATTGGTTGTGGGTAAGCTAATTTTATGATTAACAGAACCAGCATTTTCATTTATAGTGTTGGTATAAATTACCTTTCCATTAACATCAATTAAACTATAGCTTATTTGTTTATTATTATTTAAAACATAATTAATTTCAATATTATCGCCATTAATATTGTAATTGATGTTGCTATTTACAAAATAGTTTGGTGTGCTTACAAGGTTAAACTCTTTACACCTAGTGCTTTCTCCTTTGGCATTGCTTACTGTTAAACAGACTTCGGTAATATCGTTTGCAACCAAGTCATAAACTGGGTTAGCTTCTATCGATACCACTTCGGTTTCACCATTTATAGTCCATTCGTATGCTGTAGGTTTCCAGCGCGATTTGTTTACAAACGAAGCTGTAGTACCGCCATCAAAATCAATTTCAAAATCAGCAACCGGGGCTAATTCCATCTCAAAAACATACAAACCAGTTTGCATATCCGATACTAATATTTTCTCCGATTTTAAGTTTGGATATACGCCCCAAGCACCTTTGTAAGAAGCCTCATTATTATCTAAATAAGTATCATACTGGCCAACTTTATTTACCTCTTCTGGGTTAGAAATATCAAAAACCTGCAAGCCATCATAATAATAAGAAACAAAGGCATAATTATCTTTTATTATTACATTGTGCGCTATACTATTGTTGGTTACATCTGCACCAAAAAGCGATACAAATTTAATATCGGCAGGGTCACTTACATCTAACAGTTTTACCTTTAAGCCATGGGTTTCATCGCAAAGGGCATAGTAATTACCATCTTCCGAAAGCCAACCAGAATGGTTATAACCTTGATCGGGATAGTTAGTCAGACTGCCTAAAACGGTAAAATCACTGTTTCCAAATTCTACAACAAATAAGCCATCATCAGCTTTATTTAAATAACCAATATTATCCCTAACATATAAATCGTGTATATAACCATCATTATATTTATACATCAGTTTGGGTTTTTCTGGGTTAACCAAAGTAGCCACCAATACATTTGCCGAACTTGCCCCCGCGGCATATAACTTTGCGTTAGCCGTATCAATAAAAATATTATGTGAGGTTTTAAAAAGTTCATTGCTATCATACACTACACTTATGGTATCGGGTAAATTTCTAATGTCAATTATTTGCAAGGTACTTGGCCCCTCATCGCAAACCACATATAAATAACCATTATAATCATGAAAATCACGGTGTACCGCAAAATCGCCTTGATAAGCCGCAGGTATCGTATGCAACACTTTTAAGTCAGCCACATCTTCAACATCAATTATGTGCGTACCAATTCTGGTACTCATAATAGCATATTCTTTACCATTTACCTCAACACCCCATATATCATGATATTTGCTGGCAATCCAATTAGGCGCAATTATAGGCGCATCAGGGTCTTGCCAATTCCCCATTTCGGTAACGTTTTCTTCAAATTGAGCAAAAGCTATTATTTGCAAAAACAAACACACTAAAGTAAAGTGAATTTTCATAAAAAATAATTTATATAAAAGTAAAGATAAAAAAATTAGAAATAGGATGCTTATCAATAAAAAACTTTAAACAAAACTACAATTTATTACTTAGTAATGAGAAATGAATAAATTGACCATGTAACTTGCCATAGTAGATAGATTTTATTTTCTCATCATTTCTCATTATTCTTTTTAAAGCTAAATAGTATTGCTTGCACAAACGGCAGCCTGCTGTCCGCTCAAATACCATTTTTGCCAACGCTGCAAGGCCTGCGCCACAAATGGCATAACCGCTACTATTGGGTTTAGATTGGAAGCTTCGGGGCTTTGTTGCAAAGGTGTTTTTTGTGCCTTGCAAACGCGCTGCTCAAGCATTCTTGTTGTGATCGTGGATGAGGGTGTTGCAAATCTTACCGAGTTTGGGGTTTGGCATAATACCATTGCTGAAATCGCCTTTTTTGTTTAAATTTGACATTAATATGGAGCAACTACAATATATTTCTGATAAGAGTGGTAAAAAATTGGCCGTTATTTTACCCATTGAAGCATACTCAAAAATTTTAGATGATTTAGAACAATTTGAAGACATCAAATTATATGATGAAGCTAAAGCAGAAGATAATGGGGAAAGAATTTTACTTACCGACTATCTCAAAAAACGGAAGCTAAACATTGAGTAAATATACAATTAAGTTAAGCAAGAAAGCAGAAAAGCAACTTGATAAGCTTAACGATAAAATTGCTGTCAATTACTAAAAGTCAGTTTTGATTAGCAAAAAATCCACGCCCATTTAGCTACATCAAATTAAAAGGAAGAATTGCCTATAGAATCAGAAAAGGAAATTACAGAATTATTTATGAATTTTTGATGATGTTTTGTTAGTAGAAATAATTACCATTAGTGATAGAAAAGATATTTATTAAAATTAACTACCGAAATTATTTGAGTGCATGTGAGAAGATTCAGTCAATCTATCCCAATAATCTTATCCTTATACAATTCAATCAAATCATATCCAGAAAGCGCGTTAATGATTTTGGGTAATAAAACTTCAAAGAGAACTCTTAAATCTTTCAAACGCATATTACCTACTTTAACCATTACAAGTTTTGGTGGTTTGCGGTGCAGAAAGAAAGTATTATAAAAATCTGCATATTTATTTACAACAGTTGCCTTGCGCTTTACGGCGAGTTCGTTAATTAATTCATCGGGCGTTTTGTTACCCATTTCCAAGTCGCAAGTATGAATAGCTTCGTAACCAAGTGCTTCTATTTGTTGTACAATAATGTACGGTAGGTGAGCATCAATAATAAAAACCATATCAAGCCACTATATCGGCAATTAAAATACTTTTAGTTTTAATGGCGGTGGCAGCATAAGTAATGCAGGCCAGAATATCATCACGCTCCAAGTCCTTAAACTCGGCTAAAATATCCTCAATAGCATCTCCTCCTGCTAAGTATTCCAAAATGCTCTCAACCGGATAACGCAAGCCTCTAATCACAGGTTTGCCGTGCGATACCTGTGGGTCTATTGTAATACGTTTCAAGAGTTCCATCAATACAATTTTATGCAAGATACCATTTTTTTAGATGGTATTTAAAACGGACGGTTACGTTTATTCAAGTGCTTGCAAATAATTTGAAGAAATGGGAGCGATAAAAGTAGCATTGCTTAACTAAAGCTGAATCGCATTTCAAATGCTGACATTGCTTATTTAAAAAGATGTGGTGAGATTGCAAATCTTATTAAATAAAGATTTTTATTTATCTTTAGCCATAAAAAGAAACAATGTTAATTTCAAAAGAAAAGATAAAAGCCCATATTGACGGTTTTGAAGAAGAGGCTATTACGGTTGATGCTTTAATTGAACGTTTGATTTTTATTGAAAAGTTAGAAAAGCGAATGGCAATTTCAGAAGATGAAAATAGTACCAAAATTCCGCATGAAGAAGTTAAAAATAGAATTAGCCAGTGGTAGAGATTGTTTGGCTTCAGGAAGCTTTGGATGACCTTGAAGAAATTTACAATTACATTTCTAAAGATTCTGTTTTATATGCGAAAAGACAAGTTGACCAGATTGATGAACACGTTTCTATTTTAGAAAAGCACATCAGAGCAGGAAAAATACTTAGAGAAATCAATAAGCCGAATATAAGAGAAATTGTTGTTAGAAATTATAGAGTGATTTATAAGATTGTTGCTGAAAATTTAATTCATATTTTAATGATTCATCACGGAGCAAGGGATTTGAATAGGAGGTTTTAATTTTCTTTTTCAACAGACAGTGATATTGTCATTATAGATCTCGCCGAGTAAAAAAGTGAAAGCCTTTAAAACTACATGTATTAATAATTAGAAAACGAACAGTTGAGCTTTGTTGAAAGGGCAGTCCCGCTATCCGCTCAAATACCATTTTTGCCAACGCTGCAAAGCCTGCGCCGCAAATGGTATAACCGCTGCTATCGGGTTTAGATTGGTGGCTTTTGGGCTTTGTTGCAAAGGTTTTTTTTGGGTGTTGCTAAGGCATTGCTCAAGCATCATTTTTGTTAATGAGGATGAGGTGGGAGTTGAAAGAAGAGGAAGATTACTAAATTTAATAGCGCGGTTACTAATTTTATATTATATTTGGAAATAAACAGAATACAATAATGACAGGTAATAAAGCATATCACATTATTTTAGTTCCGGAAAAAGGTAGTTGGAAGGTCAAAAAAGCAGGTGCGTCAAGGGCAACAAAGGTGTTTGAAAAAAAAGCAGATGCCGTACTTTTCGCCGATACCTTAAGCAAGAAAGAAAAAACGGCATTATACATTCATACGATAGAAGGAACTATTGAAGAAAAGCGTTCTTACTATGAAGAAGCTTTAGTACTTTAGTTCAGAAAATTGATGAATGTTTTCTCTAAAAACGTTTTTATAAATTGTCCTTTTGATAGTGACTATTACCCACTTTTACGACCGCTGATTTATACATTGCTTTGTAACGGTTTTAACCCTCGCATAGCGATAGAGAACTCAGATTCAGGACAGTTACGAGCAGATAAATTAGTTGAACTCATTAAAGATTCCAAATATAGTATTCACGATTTATCAAGATTGCAAGCAAGTGAAAAAGATGAAATTTTTAGATTGAATATGCCATTTGAATTGGGCATTGATTATGGTGCAAGACGATTTTCTAAGCGATTGTCTGAAAAAAAATTCTTGATTTTAGAAAAGGAGCGATATAAATATATGCAGGCATTGTCTGACATAAATGGTTTTGATATAAAGGCTCATAACAATTCAACTTATGGAGTAATTAAGGCAGTAAGAGACTGGTTAGTAGAAACCGCTAAACTAAAAAAGGTAGATAGCCCTACCAAAATTTGGGATGATTTTAATGAATGCTATGGCTCTATTTACGATGAAAAAATAGAAGATAAATTTACAGCAGATGAAATCAATTTTATGCCTATACCAGAATTAATTGATGAAATTATGGAGCGGTTGCCGCATAATTAAATCCATTAGTGAAACTAAATCTAAAAAAGTAGGCAAAAAGGCTAAAGCTGACAAAATTGTAAAACAAGGCGATGGGTAGTCCCGCTATCCGCTCAAATACCATTTTTGCCAACGCTGCAAGGTCTGCGCCGCAAATGGTATAACCCCGCTCCTATCGGATTTAGATTGGAAGCTTCAGTGCAAAGTTTTTTTTTGGGTTGCAAACGTACTGCTCAAGCATCCTCTTTACAAACGAGGGCGAGGTGGGGGTATAACAATGAATGAAATCTACTACATAATTTTGACACCATTTGCAGAAAATTAAATTGACAATTAGCTGTAAAACTCCATTAGGTTAAGTTAAGCTCAATTAAAACGATTTTAAGAGATTTTTGACTTTTAATTATTAGCCACTTCTAAAATATTGTGTTTATCGACTTCACTTTCAACCTCCATTCCATTATTTTCAACTTTAGAAATTTTATCTAAAATCCCTTTTTCTTCGGCAAAGTTGCATACTTCAATAAGCTTTTCACATAGTGCAGATAAAGTTACTTTCTTGTTAAGGGTCAATTTAATTTCAAAAGTTTCGAAGTACTCTTTGTCTTCTGTAAATTGATTTCTTTTTTCCCAAGGTAATTCTATATAATATTCATTGCCAAAAATACTTCCACTTGGAAATTGAATATCATGGCTATATTCAGTTTTTCCATAAAAAAGAGTATCTTCTTCACAAGTGATTAGTCTTTCAAAAAGAATCAATGCTTCTGAAACAGAAATAGATTTTTTCTTAGAGATGTTAAAGTCTCTACAAACTTTTATGTTCTCTAAGTTTTTTCTGACCGTACCAATATCACCCCAAATAGCTGTCAAAATTTTTGGAACTTTTAAAACATTAATATTAGTGCTATATAAAGTTAAATACTCTACTTGAAATTCAATAAACCAATTTTTATTACAATGACGAGAAGTGTACTTTGCTTTAAGTAATGGGGTTTTTCCAATTTTTAAATTTTCAAAATATTTATACTTGAATAATTGTCTTAAGGTAAGCAGCCCACATTTTAAACTTGCTTTTAGTATTATTTCTAATAAGGTTAGCTGTTGTTTATCTAAATGAACAGATAAATTATTAGAAAGATATAAGTCGATTGCATCATCATTAGAAAAATGAAATTTTTCGATGGAATAAAACTTATCAATATACCCATCAAAATCCACTTCAGGACCATATTTGTATTGATAGATTTTTTCAATATTATTTAAATCACTAACTAAAATTATCTTTTCAAAGCCAAATTTATTTTCAGTTCCTAAGTGATTGTTATGTGCACTTAAAATGTTTAATATTCTAAAAATGTGATCTGGATCAAGTCTATCTAAATCGTCAATTACTAAAACATTTGCTTTTGTTTTTGATACATTAAGTAATATCTCATTGATAAACTGAGTTACGAAATCTCTTTCATACAGACCGCCCTTTTCATCTAACAATTTTTCTATGAAGTTTTCGAGTTCCTTGTTCTCTTTATTTAAATCGTCCTCAAACTTTTTTTTAAATTTTGAATATTGAGTTTTTAGGGTCTCATATATTTTATAAGCAATTTTTATTTGTTCTCCTGACTCCTCACTAACTAAATCTGTTTTAATAATAAGCGGAATTAACGAACTTGCAATTTTAAAAGGTTCGCTATACTTGAACAAATACCAACCAAATTCAGAGACATTTTCAAATTCAAAATTTTCGTCAAACTCAATCAAATTTTTATTAAAGAGTTGAAAAATGATGTCAGCTTTAATCAATTCAAAAACATCTTCATTTTTGCAAACTGAATAGTTTACTGGAGATATAAAAATCGGATTAAATTCATCAGTTCTTTCAAAATATTTCTTTAAAAAGAATGTCTTTCCAATTCCATAAGCTCCAGAGAAAATGATTCTTTTATTTTCCTCTAACCTAATATGCCGATCAAATTTCGTATAAACCTCATCAATTGAAATTTCTGGTTTTATCGTATTTGTTTTATTTATAGTCATAGCTTTTCTCAGTTAGTTCAACAAATAAACCTCTTTAAAAGTTCAATTTCATTTATATATGCAAATCTGGCGGTATTATATGCATAATTATTGAATCAGATCGTGGTTGAAAAATTAGATCCATTTGCAGCCCCCACCTCGTCCTCGTTTGCAACAAGGATACTTGAGCAGTGCGTTTACAACACACAAAAAAAGCCCTCGCAACTCCCAACAAAGCACCGCCACCTCCAAAATAGCCTGGATTGGGGTGTTTAGCGGTATCCTTTTTATGTCGCGGGGGCTTATGGCGCAGGATAAAAAGATTTAGCGGAAAGCCAGACGGGTGTTTGTTTGATGTTGAGGGTTTCGCTTCAAATTAAAAATAATCCTTTTTTAAAAAAGGAACAATCCGAATTTACTTACCTTCGGCGCAAATTAATTTTTGTAGCGGATGCCGAAAGATTCTTCGATTAAAAGTATATTAATTATTGGTAGTGGGCCCATTATTATTGGGCAGGCTTGCGAGTTTGATTATGCAGGTTCGCAGGCTGCGCGCTCGTTGCGGGAAGAAGGGATTGAGATCTCGCTGATTAACAGTAATCCGGCAACTATTATGACTGATGAGGTTACGGCAGACCATATTTATTTGTTGCCATTAACGGTGGCTTCGTTGGCGCAAATTTTGGAGGAGCGGGAAATTGATGCCGTGCTGCCAACTATGGGCGGTCAAACTGCGCTCAACCTTTGCATTGAAGCCGATGAGCAGGGCTTATGGGAAAAGCATCGGGTAAAAATTATTGGGGTTGAAATTGAGGCTATTGAAAGAACCGAAAATCGTGAAATTTTTAGGCAGCTGATGATTGATATTGGCATTGCAGTTGCCACTTCAAAAATTGCTAATTCTTTTTTAGAAGGTAAAGAAACAGCGCAGGAAATTGGCTTCCCTTTGGTAATCAGACCGTCGTATACGCTTGGCGGTTATGGCGGTAGTTTTGTGCATCACAAAGAAGAATTAGAGGATGCTTTAGAGCGTGGATTAGCCGCTTCGCCCACGCACGAGGTGTTGGTGGAGCAAGCCGTTATCGGTTGGAAGGAATATGAATTGGAGTTGCTGCGGGATAATGAAGACAACGTAGTGATTATTTGTACGGTCGAAAATATGGACCCGATGGGCATTCATACAGGCGACAGTATTACCGTTGCGCCGGCGATGACTTTAAGTGATACGGCTTATCAAAATATGCGGAATATGGCGATAAAAATGATGCGTTCGTTGGGGCATTTTGCGGGCGGTTGTAATGTGCAGTTTGCTTTAAACCCGGCAGATGAATCGTTGATTGCGATTGAAATTAATCCGAGGGTTTCTCGTTCGTCGGCATTGGCGAGTAAAGCTACGGGCTACCCTATTGCGAAAATTGCAGCTAAGCTTTCAATTGGTTACAACTTACACGAACTTAAAAATCAGATTACCAAAACGACTTCTGCTTATTTTGAACCGGCTTTGGATTACGTAATTGTAAAAGTGCCCCGTTGGAATTTTGATAAATTTCCGGGTGCTTCAACTACGCTCGGTTTGCAAATGAAATCGGTGGGTGAGGTAATGGCAATTGGCAGAAGTTTTAAGGAGGCGATACAAAAAGCTTGTCAGAGTTTGGAGAATAACCGTTTGGGTTTGGGTGCAGATGGTAAAATGTGGACAAGGGTTGACGACATTGTTGACAGCCTTGAAAACCCAAGTTGGGATCGGCTCTTTAAAATAAAAGATGCTTTAGCAATTGGCATCCCCGTAAAAACAGTAGTTGATAAAACTAAAATTGACCGATGGTATATTCAGCAAATTAACGATTTGGTGGAGTTGGAAAAAGACATCAAAAAATACACCCTCGAAACCCTACCAAAAGAGTTATTTATTGAAGCTAAACAGAATGGTTATGCCGATGCACAGCTCGCTTTTTTGTTGGGTAGAATTGATGAAGATTTGGTACGCACTCGCCGCTTTGAGTTAGGCATTAAGCGCACTTACAAAATGGTAGATACTTGTGCCGCAGAGTTTGAAGCACACACGCCCTATTACTATTCTTCTTTTGAAGGAGAAAACGAAAGTGTACCATCAGATAAAAAGAAAGTAATTGTTTTAGGTAGTGGCCCTAACCGAATTGGTCAAGGTATTGAGTTTGATTATTGTTGCGTACACGGTGTGTTGGCTCTAAAAGAAGAAGGTTACGAAGCCATTATGGTCAACTGTAATCCAGAAACGGTTTCTACTGATTTCGATATTTCGGACAAGCTCTATTTTGAACCTATTTTTTGGGAACACATTGCCGACATTATTGAACACGAAAAACCAGAAGGGGTAATTGTTCAGCTGGGTGGACAAACGGCTTTAAAGCTGGCAGAAAAATTTCACGAAAAAGGCATCAAAATTTTTGGTACTTCTTTTAAAGGAATGGACTTAGCCGAAGACCGGGGCGCATTTTCTGATTTGTTAAAAGAGTTGGATATTCCCTATCCTGAATATGGCGCAGCAACTACAGTTGATGAAGCGATAGAAATTGCCAAACGGGTAGGCTTTCCGGTTTTGGTACGGCCTTCTTATGTGTTGGGCGGGCAAAAAATGCGTATTGTAATTAATAATGAAGAATTGGAACGAGGCGTTATTGACATCTTAAAACATTTCCCCGAAAACCGTATTTTGATTGACCATTTTTTGGACCGTGCCTCCGAAGGCGAAGTAGATGCGATTTGCGACGGGGAGCAAGTGCAAATTATGGGCATTATGGAACATATTGAACCTTGTGGTATCCATTCCGGCGACAGCAACTCGGTGTTGCCGCCTTATGGTTTGTCGCCACTTGCCGTTGATTTAATGCGTGAGTACAGCGAAAAATTGGCGATCGCTTTAGAAATTAGAGGCTTAATTAACATTCAGTTTGCCATTAAAGATGATATGGTTTATGTGATAGAAGCCAACCCAAGAGCTTCCCGAACCGTTCCGTTTATCTGCAAGGCTTATCAAATACCTTACCTCAACGTAGCCACCAAAGTAATGATTGGCAGCAAAAAGCTGAGTGACTATACCTTCACCGAACAGTTAGAAGGTTATGCCATTAAAGAGCCTGTTTTTTCTTTTCATAAATTCCCCAACGTAAACAAGCAACTCGGTCCCGAAATGAAAAGCACCGGCGAGTGTATTTATTTTATTAAAGATACGAAGGATGCGCATTTTCGGGAATTGTATCGGAATAAAAGCCGGTATTTGAGTAGATAAAAAAATATTATATAATTTCAAACAATGACTCCTTCAATAGTATTTTCGATATGCAGCACCATAGTTTTACCACAATGGCTGCTAATGATTGTTGCGCCCAAATGGAAGTGGACGCAAAAGTTAATCCGTTCTTACATCATTCCAGTTTCGTTGGCAATTGTTTATGCAATATATACGGTTAAAGGCTTGCCTAATGCCAATGGTGGTTTCGATAGTTTAGAAAATGTAATGAAATTATTCACCTCGCAAGAAGCAGTTTTAATAGGTTGGATTCATTATTTAGCTTTTGATTTATTAGTTGGTTCTTGGGTGCTACTAACGGCACAAAAAAAACAGATTCACCATGGCTTTGTAATCCCTTGTTTAATAGGTTGCTTTATGTTGGGCCCCGTTGGCTTTTTGTTGTTTTGGGTAATCTGTAGGTTTAAAAAAATATAAAACTTGTGCTTTTATTAAAATCTTCAATAGTGCTAATTATATTTTTCAGGTTAGAAAGTTGTTATAAAAATCAACTTTAATTGTAAACGCTTTGTCACATTCTTTGCAAGTTAAAATAAAAACCTCATTACCAAGTTATAACTAAAACATTTGTTATGAAATGGAAGTTTTTTGTGCTAAGTATTTTAAGTATTACGCTTTTGGCGATTTTATCATTTTCTTCACTTCAACAAGCAGAAGAACCAGTACGACAATCAAAAGAAGCATTACAACAATCAAAAGAAATAACCCAACAACCCGAAAAGGACATATTTTTACAAACCGCTTTCAATATGCCTAATAACAACAAATACAAAAAGTTATGGCAAAAGGTTGATTCTTTAGAAAAGAAACAACTGCCCAAATCTGCCGCCGAAGTGGTGAACGAAATTTATGCTAAAGCTAAAGTAGATAACAATGCGCCGCAAAGGGTGAAAGCCTTAATACATCAACTAAAATATATTGCCGTATTAGAAGCAGTAGACCAGCCCGTTTTAATGCAGCGGTTAGAAAGTGAAATTGCTGCCAACGAGCCACCTGTAAGCAACGTTTTACACTCTATGTTGGCCGAAGCTTATTGGCAATATTTTCAAAACAATCGGTACAAATTTTATAACAGAACAGAAACGGTTAATTTTGATAACGACGATATTTTAACTTGGAGTTTAGCTCAAATTTTTGAGAAGATTATTACTGAACATCAACTGGCTTTACAAAATGAAAGCATCTTAAAAAAAATACCTGTTGAACAATTTAAAGACATCATAATACTTGCTCTTAGAGAAAAAAATGGAAATCCACGGCCAACGTTGTTTGATTTTTTGGCGAACCGAGCAATTGATTTTTATCAAAACGATGAGAGTTCAATCAACAAACCCGTGTATGAATTTCAATTGAGTGATGATGCGATTTTTAAATCCAGTCAAGATTTTATTAACCATACTTTTGAAGCTAAAGAACAAACCAATTTGAAATTGGCTGCTGTTAAAACCTTTCAAAAGTTAGAGGCTTTTCACCAAAACGATAAAGACAAATTGCCACTTATAGAAACCATTTTACGGCGATTGAACTTTGGGAAAAGCCAAGCAGTTTATAGTGCAAAAGATATTGCATACGAACAGGCTTTAGAAAAACTGATTGAGCAGTACAAAAAAAATTCTGCCTATACACAGGCGGCTTACGAATTGGCAAACTATTTAAACTCAAAAACTAATGAGCGGGATTATGACGGAAATCAATTACAAAAGACATCTAACCAAAAAGAAGATTACCGCAAACGAGCTTGGCAAATTTGTACCGATGCAGTAAATGATTTTCCTGAAAGTTATGGTGCTCAAAATTGCAAGGCTCTAATTAATCAGATTGAAACAAAGGATTTAAATTTTGAAATTGAAGATGCGAATTTGCCCAACCAAGCTTTCCGAGCTTTATTATCATATAAAAATTTAAATAAAGTATTTTTAAAAGTAGTAAAAGTAAAGTATGATGAAAGTTTAGAAAACAAGGAGCAAAACAAACCGATCAATTGGTTAAACAAACAAACGGTTGTTAATAGTTGGGATTTATCTATTCCCGATCCCAAAGATTACCTCAGCCATAGTGTAGAATTTAAAGTAGATGAATTGGAGCTTGGTTATTATTATTTGATGGTTTCTGATAATGCAGATTTTAATGATAAAAAAAATGCAGTAGCTTTTAAAGGTTTCTGGGTAACTGAACTGGCAACTTTTAACCGTAAATTAGAGAATGGAAATACCGAAATATTTGTAGTAGATAGAGATTCGGGCAAGCCAATCCCACAAGTGATTTGCAAAGTTTATGAAGATAATTACGATAGAACAATTCGCTTGCGAAGCTGGAAACTCCTCAAAACTATTACGACTAATGAGCAGGGTAAAACCATTTATCCATCTACTAATAAATATGGAAGATTAAAAATTGAACTCAACAATGAAGATGATTTATTTGTTTATAAAGATAGAACATACAGAGGCTATAGTAAAATAAATTCTGAACCCTACACAAGAGTAAATTGGTTTACCGATCGCTCTATTTATCGCCCTGGGCAAACGGTTTATTTTAAAGGTATTGTAATTACAAGTGATGATAAAAAACACAATATTGAAAAAAATAAAAATATTAAAGTAACACTTAGAGATGTGAATTGGCAGGAAGTAGAGGCCCAAAATTTTACAACAAATGAATATGGTTCTTTTAACGGATCGTTCACGTTGCCGCAAGGTGGCTTAACTGGTCAGTTTGAAATTGAGAGCGAATTTGGTAATCATTCTATTTCGGTAGAAGAGTACAAACGCCCTCGCTTTGAAGCAAATTTTGACACGATAAAAGGCAGCTATGCTTTAAATGAAACGGTTGCAGTTACCGGTAAAGCCAATACTTATGCTGGTGCTGTTTTAGATGAAGTGGAAGTAGAATATACCGTTGAACGCACTTATTACTTTCCATACCAATACTATTGGTGGAGTTGGCGGCGACCGCAACGAAGCAACAAAACCATTATAAAAAATGGAAAAACCAAAACAGACGAAAACGGTAATTTTACGGTTGACTTTGAGGCTTTGCCCGATTTAAGTATTGATGAAAAGCAGCAACCCATTTTTACTTATAAAATAAATGCAAAGGTAATGGACAGCACAGGAGAAACGCAAGAATGTAACACCACGGTTAAAGCGGGTTATGTGGCTTTAGAGGTTTCTATAAATGTGCCAGAAACGGTTGGAAAAGAGGATACGCTAAACATTAGCATCAATACAAAAAACTTAAATGGTAATTTTGAACCTGCTGATATAAGTGTGGCGATTAGAAAAATTGAAGAACCCAATAGGTTGTTAAGAAAACGGTATTGGCAGCAGCCCGATCAATTTGTTATTAGTAAAAAAGATTATATAAAATATTTTCCTTATGATGTTTATGCAGATGAAAACTTATTGGAGCAAAGAAAAAGAGGTGCAACTTTAAAAAACATTAACAAAACAACCACTAAAGATTTTACGATTGAATTGCCCGACATTAAAAACTGGCAAACTGGAAAATATGAAGTGAAGTTAACTGCTAAAGATAAAAATGGAAAAGATATTGAGTTGATGCAAGTTTTTCAGTTGCAAGATTTAGATAGCAATGTTTTGAGTAACAATGAAATTTGTTCATTTAAAGTTTTAAACTCCATCGTGGAGGTCGGAAATGAGGTCGAAGTATTAATTAGTACAGCCGATGAAAATGTACAAGTTTTTTACACTTTAGAGCATCAAAATAATTTGGTAAAAGATGAATGGATAAGCGTACCAAAAGGCCAAAAAATTATCAATATTCCCGTTGAAGAAAAGCATCAAGGGAATTTCACCATTCATTTAAAAGCCATCAAACACAATCGTATTTTTTCTTTATCAGAAACTATTGCGGTGCCTTATCCTTCCAAAAAATTGGATATGGAATTTATTTCTTTTAGAGATAAACTGCAACCCAACCAAGCCGAGCAATGGAAAATTAAAATACGTGGACCGGAAGGTGAAATGGTTGCGGCCGAAATGGTTGCCGCCATGTACGATGCTTCTTTAGATGCTTTTAAACCGCACAATTGGTATTTTAATATTGATCAAAAAACTTATTCATCTAATATAAATTATACTGATGTTGGTTTTGCTTTTGGTAGATCGCAATTATATGCTGATCAATGGAATAATTTCAGTTCTTCATTTTACCGAGATTTTGATAAGATGAATTGGTTTGGACTGTATTTTAATTACGAGGAAGAAGTTATGTTAATGGAGTCTGTAGTAACGGGACAATCAAAGAGAAAATTATTTTCAAGGAATGCGAAAAGTGTACCTGCACCTCAAGCAATGGATATGATGGCGGAGGAAATGGAAATGGATGATTCAATATTAGATGAAGTTGTAGGTTACAATAATGTTTCAGAAAATGAAGGTGAAGAATCATCTAACCAAAAAGAAAAATTTAAAAATGTAAGCCCACGCACCAACCTTAGCGAAACGGCTTTCTTTATGCCTAAAATAGAAACGGATCAGGAAGGAAATGTAGTCATTGCTTTTGATGCGCCCGAAGCTTTAACCCGTTGGAAATTTCTCGGCTTCGCTCATACACAAGATTTGAATTTTGGTCAGATTGAAGAAGCAATGACTACCCAAAAAGAGTTGATGATTACACCCAATGCGCCTCGCTTTTTTAGAGAAGGCGACCAAATTACGTTTACCGGAAATGTGAACAATTTATCGGACAAAACGTTGCAAGGGGAAGCCGTTTTGCAATTGTTTGATGCCACTACGATGCAAGCCATTGATACCAAATTTAAAAACTCATCTAACCAAAAAACCTTTAACGTTGAAGCAGGCAGAAGCAACAATTTCGAGTGGACTTTAAACATACCCGATGATGTGGAAGCGGTGACTTACAAAGTGTTAGCAAAGGCAGGTAAGCAAAGTGATGGCGAACAAAACAGTTTACCCGTTTTAAAAAATAGAATGTTGGTTACCGAAACCATGCCGCTTCCAGTGCGTGCTAAGCAAAGCAAAAATTTTGTTTTTGGTAAGATGCAAAATCACGGTTCGTCAACGCTAAAGCATCATAGCTATACTTTAGAATTTACCAGCAACCCAGCTTGGTATGCGGTGCAAGCCTTGCCTTATTTAATGGAATATCCACACGATTGTGCCGAGCAGATTTTTAGCCGTATTTATGCAAATAGTTTAGCCAGTCATATTGCCAATGCCAATCCAAAAATTCAACAAGTGTTTAATAGTTGGAAGGAAACCGAATCGGATGCCTTAGTTAGTAATTTGGAAAAGAACCAAAAACTAAAAGCTTTATTATTAGAAGAAACGCCTTGGGTGCTTCAAGCCAATGATGAAAGTGAACGCAAAAAACGAGTGGGTTTATTATTTGATTTAAATAAGATGAGTGGTGAATATGCCAGCAACGTAAATAAATTGTTGGAGATGCAAATGCCTTCGGGTGCATTCCCATGGTTTAATGGGATGCGTGAAAACCGTTACATTACCCAACACATTATAAATGGTTTTGGCAAGTTAGATGCTTTGGGTGTTGAAAAAATAAGATCGGACAACCGCTTGTGGAATGCGATTGGAAAAGCCATTCAATATTTAGATGAAGAAATAAGAGATAACTACGAAGATTTGAAGAAAAGAAAAAACGTTGATTTAAGCAAAAATCATATTGATAATATTCAGGTTCATTATTTGTATATGCGTTCTTTCTTTAAAGATATTGAGGTGGCAAGCAATGCACAAAAAGCCTTTGACTATTACAAAGGTCAGATAGAAGAATATTGGACGGACTTTGGCATCTACCAAAAAGGATTAGTTGCTTTGGCTTTAAATAGATTTGGCAATGACACAATACCAAACGACATTGTAAAATCATTAAAAGAATTTGCCTTAGAGGATGAAGAAATGGGCAGCTATTTTAAATATGATCGTGGCTATTATTGGCATCAAGCCCCAATTGAAACGCAGGCTTTAATGATAGAAGTTTTTGAAGAAGTTGCCCAAGACCAACCAATGGTAGAAGATTTGAAAGTTTGGCTTTTAAAACAAAAACAAACCCAAGATTGGAAAACCACCAAAGCCACCGTTGAAGCTATTTATGCTTTGTTACGCAGAGGCAGCGATATGTTAACCAACACCAAAATGGCGGAAATTAAATTGGGCGGAAAGGATTTAGACCTTTCCACAATCAAAGCAGAAGAAGGTACGGGCTACTTTCAAAAAAGTTGGGTAGCCGATGAATTGGATGATTCGATGGCAGAAATTTCAGTCAACAACCCGAATGACAATGTAGCTTGGGGAGCAGTCTATTGGCAATATTTTGAGCAGTTAGATAAGATCACTTTTGCAGAAACACCTTTGAGTTTAAAGAAACAATTATTTAAAGAAATTAAATCCGATACAGGTAAAAAGATAGAACCGCTTGCAGCAGACATAAGCTTAAACCCCGGCGACAAAGTAACCGTAAGAATAGAATTGCGCGTTGACCGTGCGATGGATTATGTACATATAAAAGATATGCGAGCCGCTTGTTTTGAACCGACGAATGTAATTAGTCAATATAAATATCAAGATGGTTTGGGCTATTACCAAAGCACTAAAGATGCCAGCACCAACTTTTTTATGGATCGCCTCAACCCCGGCACTTATGTTTTTGAGTACCGCTTAAAGGTTTACCACAAAGGCGTTTTTACCAACGGCATTACGAGTATACGATGTATGTATGCGCCTGAGTTTAGCAGCCATAGTGAAGGGGTGAGGGTTTTGGTGGAATAGTGGGTTTTTGGGCGTTTCGAAAAATGACATTTCTCCAAGAAATGTCATTTTTACAGAAATGTCATTTTTAGAGAGGTGTCATCTCTTGTAGATAAAAATTGCATAAACAAGGCAAATCTTTTGAATTGCTATCTTACACAATAAATAATGACAGAAGATATAAATATTGAATATGTTACTGACAAGTTAGGCAATAAAAAAGCCGTGCAAATTGCCTTGGAGCAATGGAAAAAAATTGAACAAGCACTTAAAAGCTTGAATGATTTTAGAAATATGAAATCCAGTCTGAAATCTGCATTTGTAGAAGTTGGACAAATGAGAAAAGGGAAATTGCCTAAAAAACCTTGAAGGAGTTTTTAGATGAATCTCTTATAAGCTAACAAATTAATTGCCTTGGATATTCAACTTTTACAATATTATAAAAAATTCCAAAAATATAAGGGCAGAAAAGCAAAGCGGAGTATAAGAAAAAAGGAAAAAGCACATTAATTTTTATGCAATATTAATAAAAATTAAATACGAATTATACATTAGTACGATATGGATTTTTAAGCAATTTTAATGGATAACTAAAATGAATAAAGCTTCCTTTTTTAGGATTTGATTCAATGTTTAAAATTCCACCAGTTAGTTTAATACGATTTTTTAGGTTACTTAAGCCTGTTGTCTTCTCGCTTATATCTAATGCTTCAACATCAAAGCCAACGCCATTATCTTCAACACTAATATTAAGTTGTCGATTAAACTCGTACAATTGTAGTTTAATTTGGGTGGCTTTGGCATGTTTTAAACTGTTATGTATTAGTTCTTGTACTATTCTATAAATATGTAACAGTAGTGTTTCATTACTAAATTCTTCTTTGCCTTTAAAGTAAGTTTCAACTTTTATACTCGAACGTAAGTTTAAATTTTGAACGTATTGTTTTAACGCTTCTTTTAAACCTAATTGGGCTAAGTTTTCGGGTAATATATTTTTTGATATGGAATTAACTTCCTCCCAAGCTTTAGTTAAATCCATTCTCACTGCCTTTATTTCTTCGGCCTTTGTTTCGGTCTGTAATTGGCCTTCTAAATTACTTAGCCTTAAAGTAGCCAATGAAATTACGCCGCCAATACTGTCGTGTAGTTCATTACTCCAACGTTTTCTTTCCAAATTAATACCTACGTCTATAGCTTTTAATCGGTTTTCATTTTTAACCAATATCCTGTAATTTAATATCTCAATACGATATAATAAATACCAAGTTAATGCTGCAGCAAATATCATAATCAATACATAAACAAATTTATACGTGTTAAAAGATAAAACAATTTGCAACGAATTTAGTACAGTAGCTGAAAGACAAAAAATTAGTAAAACATATACCGTAATTATAGGTAACACTCTTTTGTCTTTTACTTTTAGCCAATACTTGTATAAACCCAATACAAACATCATATTACAAAAAACAAAACCCAAGCCTCTAAAATCGTAAAAATACCAAAACCAGTTTACTGGCAATAGCTTGCTAATAAAAGTGCCAATTATATTTATATAAACAATAATAATACATAAATAATACACTGGTCGAACCCAAGTTATTTGCCACAATGTAGGTGCGGCCCTTTTAAAAAACATAAAACTGCTTAGTATAAATAAGTTACTAAATATACTAACTGAATAACTTTCTATAAGAAGCGCATCAACCCAAACAAATTTAAAACCTAAGCCAGTAATGGCAATTAATGCTAGGCCACCTGTTAAAGTATATAGCATAAATAAAAAACGAAGCGAGCCTCTAAAACTACTAATTAATTGAGATACAATAAATAGGTAAAGCAAGAAATAGCCGCAAAAGAAACCGTAGCTAAAAAATTCAGTTATACTACTTTTTATTTTTTGTTGTGCTGGTACAATGGCAAGTGGTAAATTTTTGCTACTTAAATTTACACTCATATTCATATCAAGCATTGTATAACGTGGTGGCATCTCTATTAAAATTTCTACTGTCTCGTTTGACTCTATTGGTATGAGCATAGTAGGTGATAAAAAGGTAACCGAGCGTTTAAAGTTTAAGCCTGCAGTATGTATCGTATCAATTACATCTCCTTTTAAATAATAGATATATATTTCAGATAATTTATTGTTGCCAACTTCCAAAAAGTACTTTTGTTCTGGTGCTAATTCTGCAACAGTCACTTTTGTGTACCACCAAGTCGTGCTTCCATTCTTTCTAATTCGTTTTAAACTTTGCCCTTCAAAAATTTTAAACGGGCTAAGTTGATTTTTTGCTTTTTCAATGCTATAATAAATATAAGGCTCAAGATTTACCTGTTCTTCTTGCAAAGGTAGCGTGTTGATGTTTGCAGCTCTTAAAATCTTTACTCCACTAGCAACAGGTAATTCATTCAAATACCGTGCTCCCACTAACGGATTAAATTCACTTGCTATAGTTTTGAAGCTTACCAATAAAATAAATATAATGGTGGTGTAAATTCTATACATAAATACTCTTATATAATTTTTATTTTTTCTGTTGGATAAGATACTTCTTTTTCTAAAAAGCACTATCACAAAAAATAAACTTCAATTGTTTATTAAGAAACAGGTTTTAAATATTATTAAATTTTTATTTAATTGTATATTGATGTTTATATACTTAAATACCAAAAATTACATCAATTGTACTATAGTAGGATCAGTTCCTACTTTAGTATGATTTTAAAAATTCCTATCATTCTAATACAAAAGGACTATAAAAAATTTGTGTCATACCATTTATGGGTTTTTCTAATTTCGTTCTTATGGATGAAAATAATTTTTATAAAAAGTATCTCCTTTGCGTTATAATAAAATGAAAAGATATGAATATAGATCGAGATTTAATTTTAAAAAATAAATTATGAAAATGAAATTATTAGTGATGAATATATTATATCATATCGTGTGCCTATTTTATGTACCAACAAATCAACAGTCACCAGAAATCAACAATCCAAATTTTGTTACTTTTTTAAACTACACTTTGGCCTTGATGATAAGCAAAAATTAATAAAATGATAGCAATAAATAATTGTAAAATAAATAGTAGTAAAAACACAAGCAACAAACCACGGTTTCCAAAAAACGAATACAAACTGCAAAACTATAAAGAAAGACAGGCTTATGTTGAAAAAAAAGGTAACACCAAGTTGCTCAATTTGTGTGATCGACAGCATCACAAAGATACAAGTAAATTAACTGGTAGTATTGAAAATTTTATCGGTTATACCCAAATACCAACCGGCATTGCTGGCCCAATTAAAGTGAATGGTTCGGCAGCGAGTGGTTTATTTCATGTTCCATTGGCTACAACAGAGGGCGCATTAGTTGCCTCTTATCATAGAGGTGCAAAGGCAACTAAATTATCGGGTGGTATAAACGTTGCTTGTGTAGATGAAGGTGTACAACGCTGCCCCTTATTTGGTTTTACATATTTACATGAAGCCTTAGTTTTTAGCGATTGGATAAAAGAAGTGCAAGATAACTTTCCATTATTAGCAGCAGCTTACACCAAGCATGGCAAGCTCAAAAAAACCAGTTTCAATATGGAGGGTAATCAAGTAATAGTAACTTTTGAGTATACAACAGGTGATGCTGCTGGGCAAAATATGGTTACGATATGTACCGATGCTATTTGTAAATACATCATCAACAACTGCCCCGTAAAACCACAATATTGGTACATAGAAAGTAATTACGCTGGCGATAAAAAAGCTACTGCTGTTGCACTTAATGGTGTGCGTGGTAAAAAGGTAATAGCAGAATGTGTTATAAGTAAAGAGATATTAAAAAGCATCCTAAAAACTTCGGCGGCAGCAGTTGCCCATTATTGGAAGGCCAGCACCATAGCAGTAATGCAAAGTGGAAGCATTGGTGCACAAGGTCATTTTGCTAATGGTTTAGCTGCTTTGTTTTTGGCAACCGGACAGGATGTAGCTTGCGTTTCGGAAGCAGCAGTTGGCATTACCCGAATGGAAGTTCGCAACCAAAACGACTTGTATGTTTCAATAACAGCACCCAACTTAATTGTAGGCACAGTTGGTGGCGGCACTAAGTTTGCCACTCAAAACGAATGCTTAAAGTTGATGGGTTGCGCAGGTGCGGGCAAGGCAAAAAAGTTTGCTGAAATATGTGGTGCCTTATTACTATGTGGAGAAATCTCCATCGCAGCAGCCATTGCCGAAGGTCATTTTACATCAGCTCACCAAAATTTAGGACGTTAATATGAAAAAGTATCTCATTTATTTATCAGAGCGATTTCCGCTTCAAAGCCATATTCCCATCATCGCTATCTTTAGTTTTTCTGCCATCTGTTATTCATTATTGGCAGCTGAGGCAAGCACCTTTATTGCAGCTGACAATTTTATAATGGCTTTTACTTTAACCTTCGGTTTGTTTTTATTGTTAAGAATTTCTGATGAGTTTAAAGATTATGAAGACGATAAAAAATTCAGAAAATATTTACCCATTCCGCGCGGTTTACTAACGCTCAATCATTTAAAAATAATGGCTGCCCTTATATTTTTTACCCACCTTATTATTTTAATCACCAACCCGCAGTTCATTATTATTTATATTATTTGCCTCCTTTATATGACATTGATGTATAAAGAATTTTTTATAAAAAAATGGCTCAAGCAAAACCACTTTGCTTATGTATTGTCTCACATGGCAATTATTCCTTTGGTAGATTTAGTAGCGAGTTCTGCTCATTGGTCTTTTAGTGGTATTAATCCACCAACAGCATTAGGTTGGTTTTTTGCCGTTTCCTTTTTCAATGGGCTTTTAATGGAAATTGGTAGAAAGATAAAACTACCCGAACACGAAGAAGATGGCGTATTGTCCTACTCTAAATTATGGGGAACGAATAAAGCCATCATCAATTGGTTGTTGATTTTATTGGCAACTTTAGTTTTGGCTGTAGCTGCGGCTTATGCCATCCAAAGTCCGGTTTGGGTATATTATATTTTAGGAGCTTGGGCAACACTTTGTGGCTTGCCTGCGGTGTTGTGTCTAAAAAATCCTACCCAAAACAAAACTAAATTTATTGAAAAAGCAGCCGGACTTTGGACCATGGGCATGTATCTAAACCTTGGTGCTTTGCCGTTTGTCGTATTGAAATTACTTTAAATCATTTTACATTTTCATATTTCACTATCAATAATTTTTATAAGATGTCAGTCAGAACAACAGATCAACTAAAAGGTAAAGCAGGTGCTTTATTAAAATTACAACAGGCCGGTTATAACGTACCTCCGTTTGTAGTGTTTTCAAAAATGAGGTTAAAGGCATTAACTCCAGCTCAAATTACTGAAACGATAACTTCAAAAGTTGAAAGCACCTATTTTGCTGTTCGTTCTTCTGCCAATGTAGAAGATGGTAACAAACATAGCTTTGCAGGCATTTTTCATACCGAGCTATTTGTTAGTAAAGATGGCTTGATGGATGCGATTAAAAAAGTGCAAGCATCAACAACAAGCGAACAACTAAAAACCTATTGTGCTACTCATAAAATAGATGACACCAACATTGAGATGCATGTAATAGTTCAACAGATGATAAACGCTGAAGTGAGTGGCGTAGCGTTTGGCATTAACCCATCAAAACCTTATGCCAATGAACAATTAATAAATGCGGTTTATGGCTTAGGTGAAGGCTTAGTTTCGGGTAAATTAAATGCAGATAATTATATAGTAAGAAAAACAAAAGCATCTAACAAAAATAAATGGACAATAGCGGTAGCTGAAAAACAAGAGCAGCTTTGTTACAACAATTTTGCTTTGGTGTATAAAAAAGTATCGCCAATTTTAAGCAAACAAGCTTGTTTAAATGTAGATCAATTGAATCTCATTCATCAAGTTTTAGAAGAATTGGAAGAGATATATCAACATCCGCAAGACATTGAGTTTTGCTTTGTAGGTGATACTTTTTACTTATTGCAAAGTCGCCCTATTACTACTTACAAACCATATAGCCAACATACCGTTTGGGATAATTCTAACATTATTGAATCTTACCCTGGCATTACTTCGCCTTTTACTTTTTCTTTTATATTAGATATTTACGAAGCGGTTTATAAAAATTTCTCAACTTTACTTGGCGTTCCAACGCATCAAATTGAAGCCAATAAAGAAGTGTTTGAAGAAATGCTTGGGCATATAAAAGGGCGCGTATATTATCAGTTAATTAATTGGCATAAGGCATTAGCCATGTTACCGGCTTATCAACTCAACGCTGGTTTTATGGATAAGATGATGGGAACTTCTGAACCACTAAATGTTGCGTTTACTTTAAAAGCACCACCCAAAAAATGGAAAAATTATTGGAACACTTTGAAAACTATTTTCCGTTTGGTGACTTTAAGTTTTCGCTTACCCAAAATTAAAAAACAGTTTAGTAATAAAGTTAAGGATACAATTAATAATTATAAAAAAAGTAATCTTACTGAACTTAGCGATAAGGCAATTTGGCAATTGTATAAGAAATTTAAAAACGTATTAGTTAATGAATGGTCGCCGCCGCTTGCCAACGATTTGTTAGCCATGGTTTATTTTGGCTTACTACAAAAAATTTGTAAACGATGGTTGAAAAATGATTATGCATCTACCGATATGGTAGTGGGAAAGCATAAAGTAAAATCAGTTGTACCAGCTATGTTGATACAAAAGATTGTTAAAACTGCAAATGCTGAAAACCTGTTAACTGAAATTCGAACAGAAAGTGAAGAAACTATTTGGAGCAGCTGTGGTAATAATCAGCTAGGCAAAACAGGTGAATTGATTTTGAAATACATTGATCTTTATGGTGATAGAAGCATTGGTGAATTGAAATTAGAAAACGAAACTTTTACGCAAAACCCCAAGGCATTTATCCGTATTTTAAAAACTTATCAAAGCCCAAATAAACACGTTGCTAAAGCATCCGACAAAAAGAAAAGTTTTATTTATAAAATAATAGAAAGCTCATTTGTTGCCAAAAAAGCGGCCGAAATGGTTGCCGATAGAGAGAACCTACGCTTCGATCGCACGCTTGCTTTTGGTGTGGTTCGTCGTTTTTTGTGGGCAATTAGTTCGCAATGGAAACAACGTGGTTTACTAAAAGATCAGAAAGATTTTTTCTTCTTAAAAGAAAAAGAAATCAACTATTATTTTGAAGGGAAATTAAATGAAGATGAACTACAAACAATAATTGAGGCGAGAAAGGTAGCGTTTAAAACTTATGAAAAGATGGAAAATTTGCCAGAAAGAATTCATCAATATGATGATTATTACGATATAAATACAGCAGTTGAAGCTTACGAAGGTCAACTTAAAGGCATCCCTTGTTGTGCAGGTGAGGTTACAGGTAAAGTAAAAGTATTATCAAACCCCAATGAAATGCAAAGTTTAAATGGCAAAATTTTAGTTACCACTTCTACCGATCCAGGTTGGATAACTATCTTTCAATCGGCCTCGGCAATATTAGTAGAACGTGGTAGCACGCTCAGTCACGCAGCAATCGTTTCGCGCGAAATGGGCATACCTTGTATTGTTGGCATTAAAGGTTTAACTCAACAACTTAAAGATGGCGACCAAATTAAAATGAACGGATCAACAGGACTAATTGAAATAATATGAACAATCCATTAAAATATAGCAACGTTTGGGAAGATGCTACGCTGTTGAGCAGAGCACTTCAAATTGATGGCAATTCTAAAGTAATGTCTATCGCTTCGGCGGGCGACAATAGTTTGTTTTTATTAAAAGATCAACCAAAGGCTATGTGCTGTATTGATCTAAACCCGGTTCAATTATATGTGACCGAATTAAAAGCACAAGCCATCCGGCAGTTAAATTACAATGAGTTTTTGCAATTGTTGGGTTTTAAAAATTTTATTAAACGCCAATTGATATTTAATAAAATTTCATCAAATTTAAGTTTAGCTGCGCAAGCTTATTTTAAAAGCAACTTACACCTAATTAAAAATGGAATTATCCATCAAGGTAAATTCGAACAATACTTTCAAACTTTTGTAAAGCGAGTGTTACCTTTTATTCATACCCAAAAAAAAGTAAACACTTTATTGGCAAAAAAAACCATTGATGACCAAACAACGTTCTATAATAAAAAATGGAATACTTGGCGATGGAAAGTGATGTTTCATATTTTCTTTAGCAAAAAACTAATGGGTAGTTTGGGCAGAGAACCAGAAAAACTAAAAGAAGTAGAAGGCGATGTAGGGCAAACCATTTTTAAACAAGCCGAGCTACATTTAAAAAGCACGCAAGCCCAACACAATTATATGTTGCAATATTGTTTAACTGGCAGCTTTGGCAATTCACTTCCACCTTATGCAGAACAGCAAAATTTTATGGCTGTTAAAAAGTGGTTACAACAAAATGAAATCACATATCAACTAAGCGATTTACAGCAAGCCACGCAAAAGCATCAAAATTTCAACCGCTTCAACTTATCCAATATATTTGAGTATATGAATAAAGAGGCGTTTGCAGAAAACACCAAAACACTCTACCAAAATTCTGCAACAAACAGCCGCCTTGCGTATTGGAATTTAATGGTTGACAGAAAGATGGATGAGGTAAGCAATTTCAAATACCAAACTGTCGAAAATACCGACAAAGGTTTTTTTTACAAACGTTTTTTAAACTACCAAAAAAATTAATTATGACCATTCTAATAATTTATAGCATAATTTACATTGGCCTTTTTTCACTTACAGAATGGCTTTATCACCAACAAAAAATAACGGTAGAACACACCCGCAAAATGGTACACGTGGCAACAGGTTTCATTGCTTTGAGTTTCCCAATATTTATAACAGCACTTTGGCAAATGCTTGTTTTGTGTGGTTCATTTTTATTGCTGATGAGCCTTTGCGAAAAAATGAATTGGCTCAAATCCATCACCTCAGTAAAAAGAAAATCGTATGGAAGCTGGTTGTTTGCGTTGATCGTTTTCGTTTGCTATTTCATCCAACAGCAATTGGGCAGCCCCCTATATTTTTATTTACCCATCTTAATTTTATCCATCTGCGATCCGGTAGCGGCCATTATCGGAAAGCGATTTAACTACCAAGCACGCTCTGTTTTCGGGCAAACAAAAACCATTGGTGGCAGCATCGCATTTTTTGTAAGCAGCCTAATAATTTTATGCGGCTTCTATTTTCAATACCAAAACGCGCTGCTTTATTTACCACTTTTTGCACTCTCCGTCACCCTCTTAGAATTTTTCTCTACCAAAGGATGGGACAACTTAACTATACCTTTGGGAGTAGTTGCAAATATTTTTATTGTAAGTAACATCATTACAATAATTTAAAAAAAATAATTTGAAGCGAAACATGCTTGCACGCATAAACGGTAGTCCCGCTTTCCGCTCAAATGCCTTGCCAACGCTACAGAGCCTACGCTGCAAAAGGCATAACCGCTGCAATCGGGGCTAAATTTAAACTTCGCTCCAACGTGTCAACCTATTCGTGCCACGACTTGAAAACCTGGCTAACAGTTGTGGCACAAATTAAATAAATACAAATTGAAACCAACTAAATTCATTTCCTAACCTAAAAAATTAATAAAACAATGAAGAAAATTATTATTACAACACTTAGTATAACACTAATTATTAGTGCGTGGTTAAGCACCAGCCCATTTAAGTACAACGCAAAAAGCGGCTTGTACCAATTAGAAAATAAAATCACCATTAATCAACCTGTAGAAAAAGTATTTAGCTATTTGGGCAACTCCGGCAACGCTTCCAAATGGTCGAGCTATGTAAGCCATATTAAAACCATAAACCCCAATGAAGTAAAAGATGGTACTACTGGTTCTATACGCCGTTGTTTTAAAAAAGCCAACGAGCAAGGCATAGTTTGGGATGAAGAAATTACGCAAGTTAAAACCAACCAATTGCGTGAGTTAAGCATCTTTAATTTAAATGGTTTTCCAATAAAATCAAACGACTTATTTACACAACAACAATACCATCCGGTTTCTAAACAGCAAACCATTTTAGTGTTTGGCTTATATAAACCAAAAACTAAGTTGACTGGTTTTACAGACTGGTTAAAGATAAAATCTACTGGGTATTACGTGGCCTTCATCTTTAATAAAAATTTGAATAACATTAAAAAAGAAATAGAAAGTTTATCTTAACCTAAGTCTTTGCCTAAATTTATTGTAGTCCCAATTTGCAATTGGTATTTATAAGCGCAAGTATTTTAACCACGAAAGAATATTTTGAATTATATAAAATGTGTCACGAGTTAAAGATCAAACCAAAAAAATAATGAAAGTAAGATATAGCCATAACATAAGGGCAGAAACCGAAGGCTTGCAAAGCTTAATCAATCGCTTGTATAAAACTTCTATAAAACCACGGTTATATAATTTGAAAGATGCATCAACTGTAGTAATTGTGGAGGATGAAAATGTAGTATTGGGTTTTGTAATTGTGTACCAAACCATTGAAGACTTTTTAGTATTAGGTAATTATCAATGTATAAATAATACGCAAGTTGCTACCCTTTTGTTTGCAACAATAAAGCAATTGGCTAAACAAAAAGGTTACCAAAAATTGCTCGGCCCAATAAACGGAAACACTTGGCACAGTTATCGTTTTAGCATTAAAAAGATACGCCCTTTTTTTTTAGAGCATATTCATAAAGCCTATTATTTACAACAATGGGCAGCGGCCGGTTTTCAACCTTATGCCAATTATTATACCTTTCAAGAAACGTTGGGAAATTATTTGCCCAACGAAAAAAACCTAAATTGGTTAGCCGACAAACCACAACTAACCGTAAGGCATTTAAATGTTGAGGTTGCAGAAAATGACTTAAACCTATTACATCAATTTTGTAGTGATGCCTTTGCCAATAATTTGCTGTACACCTCCATTAACCAAAATGCATTTAAGGCTTTGTACCAACCCATCTTACCCTATTTAAAAAAAGACTTAATTGATTTAGTTATTAAAAAAAAAGACACCGCAGAAAGCGTGGTCGGATTTTTATTTGCTTTTGAAGATATGTACAACCCACAACAGTTAATTGCAAAAACCATTGCCCGCAAACAAGGCGATGCTTACAAAGGCTTAGCCCATTTTTTAGTAGAACGTATGTTGCTAAAAGCAGCAAATAATGGCTACACAAAACTATTACACGCTTATATGGAAAGTAGTAATAAGTCCGTAAAAATGTCTCAAAAATTTGGAGGCCAAACCTATCAAGATCATCAATTATTACAGTTAAGTTTATGAACATTGCACAATATTTTTTTGAAGCAGCTCAACAACAACCTACCAACGTAGCTTTTTTGGAAAAAGGGAAAACGTATCACTATGCCGAGCTTGCCAAATTAGTACAACAAGTTGCTGCTTATTTGAAACAACAAGGCTATCAAAAAGGCGATAATATTTTGGTTGTGATTCCACCTTCCGTCAATCTGTATGTTAACCTGCTTGCTATTTTTACTATTGGCGCAAGAGCTGTTTTGGTTGATAATATTTTTCCAAGAAAGCGGATGTTGTATGCGCTTGAAAAAGCAGAATGTAAAGGCGTGTTAGCAACACCTATACTTTCGGCACTATTATTTTTTTTTGGAAAGGCCATAAGAAAGCGGCTAACTCGCGCAGGCACGTTAACCAGAACTTATCCAAACATTGCTACCGTAAAAAAAGAGGATACTGCTTTAATTACTTTTACAAGTGGCACAACGGGCAAGCCTAAAGCAGCTAATCGCACCCACAATTTCCTAAACACGCAGCTACAAACCATTATTAAAAAAATGAATTTGAAAGCAGGTGATGTACACCTTACCAGTTTTCCTGTAGTGTTGTTGTGTAATTTGGCTGTTGGGGCAACTTCAATTATTGCACCAAAAAGGGAAGACAAACAAGCTTGGCAAAAAATTAAAGAGCAATATAATGTAAACGTTGTTTCAGCATCTCCATATTATTTTAATGCGTTTATAATTAACTTAAAAAAGAAACACTTGGAAAAAATTGTAATTGGTGGTGCAAGCATTTACCCTCATTTTGTGAAAGCATTAAAAGATAAACCTTATGCCAATGCCATTCAATTTGTTTACGGTAGCACCGAAGCCGAACCCATCGCTACTTTAACCCTTACCAAATATTTACAATACAACCAGCCCAAAGAAAAAGGAATTTGTGTTGGTAAAAACCATCCTAACATTTTAATAAAAGTTGTTGAGATAAAGGAGGGCAAAATGTTAGACTTACAAGAAAGCCAGATTGGAGAAATAATTGTTGCAGGCCCACACGTTTTAAAAAATTATTATAAAGACCCAAAGGCTTTTGCTAAAAATAAAATTGAACTTAAAGGGCAAGTTTGGCATCGTACAGGTGATGCAGGATATCTCAAAAACGATCAACTCTATTTTTTCGGCAGAATGAAACATTGCTGGGTGCAAGAAGAGGAATACTTGTCGCCACTTACTTTAGAGAAATATGCAAGTGAAAAAGGCTTTACTGGCCAAGCCACTTGGTTAAACGTAAAAGGCGAAACGCTTGCTTTTTATGCAGGCGGGCCAAACAACTTTAAAAAATTGTTAGAAGGTTTTCCTTATGCAATTGATAGAGTGATTCAATTGAAAAAATTACCAACAGATAAGCGGCATAAAAGTCGGGTGGATTATGAGGGTTTGGTGAAGAAGTTCGGATAGGTTTAAATAAATGTTCGGCTATTCTCAATTTTATTTTTTGAGGAGCATCGTTTTACAAAAACATTAAACACCATACTAAAATTGCAAAGTTCTACTGCTCTGCTGCTTTAATATGTTGTGGATTGATGATAATACCAATGGCGTTTATTTAGCAGAATGGCAGGATTTTAAATTAATTAGTACTCATACGAAAATCTATTTTTTTACACCCCACCAGATTTGAGTATCTTCACTTTTTTTTAATGTAAAACTAAAGCAAGCCTTTCAAATGCATCAATAACAATACGTTTAACTTACCAGGTTTTATGGGCCGTATACATTATAGCAAATGCTTACTTGCCCAAAAAATTATGCTTTGGTTTTTGTAGCCAACCACTAAGGCATAATTTTCTTATTTACCACCTTTATACCATATTAACTTTATATTCTACCAAAATACCAGCAATGTAGTATGCGCTTTTTTTGTACAATTTATAATTTACGTATTTTATTGAAACATTTAATTTCACGCAACAGCAAACTCTTCCGTCTCTAAACTTACATGAAATAACGCATCGCCACGGTTTACAATGGGGGCAATATTAACACAGAAAATATAACAATCAATTGGGCAATAAACCTTTTTCTCAAATTCTCCAAAAGGATCGGTGATGATGCCTAATAAAGTCTTTTTGGTAACCCAATCGCCATTTTTAATACGCACGTGAAACATACCAGAATGAGAAGCCCTTAACCATTTTGATTTTTTAATAATAATTGACTTATTTTTTGTAACGGACTTCCATCTTTTCATCTTTAAAAAACGAATTACTTTTTTCGCTCCTTGCACGCCGTGTTCAATTGCTTCTTCATCGTACAACATCGATTTTCCACCTTCAAACAATAAGGCTGTTTTACCTAATTTATGAAAAGATTCTCGTATGGAATTAGCAATATAATTTGATTGCACAATAAAGGGTGCGCCAAATACTTTAGCTAATTCAAACGACTTTTCATCGTTGAGCATACAGCGAGTTTGGGCAATATTTACTCGGTGGGCGCCACCTGCATGAAAGTCGATTACATAATCAATATGAGATGCAATTTCTTTTTTAAATTCGTGAGCAAACTGGCTTGCCAAAGAGCCTTTTGGAGACCCGGGAAATACCCGATTTAAATCTCTACCATCAGGAAATTTACGAGACAAATGAAGAAAACCAAAAATATTAAAAACAGGAATGCATATAATTGTACCGCTGGTAGGTTTATTAATTTTATTTCGAATAATCCTTCTCACAATTTCTACACCATTTATTTCATCGCCATGTACACCGCCAATTAATAACAAAACTGGCCCATCTTTTTTTCCACGCTCAACAAATATAGGTACTTTTATACTATTGCGTGTATGTAATTTAGCTACATCAAATTGTAAACAAACGCTATCACCTCGCTTTATTTCTACCCCTAATAAAGTCAATTTATCTTTATACATTTCGCTCAACGTATCTAATTATCTTTCGGGCAATATTTGTGCCGGTAGCTTTCTCAATGCCTTCTAAACCCGGTGAAGAATTAACCTCTAACACTAATGGCCCGTTCGACGATTGTAACATATCCACTCCTGCAACGCCCAAACCCATTGCTTTGGCAGCAACTAATGCGGTGTTTTCTTCATCTTCCGACAATTCAATAATGTTCGCTGTTCCGCCTCTGTGTAAGTTAGATCGAAATTCGCCTTCTTTCCCTTGCCGCTTCATAGCGCCCACTACCACACCATCAACTATAAAAGCTCTAATGTCTGCTCCGCCGGCTTCTTTTATAAATTCTTGTACTATTATTCTGGCTTCGAGTCCATTAAAAGCTTCCATTACAGAACCAGCGGCGTTCTTCGTATCGGCTAATATTACACCGAGGCCTTGTGTACCTTCTAATAATTTTAACACCACAGGTGCGCCACCCACTAAGTCAATTATATGATCTACATTTTTAGAAAAATTAGTAAATATCGTTTTAGGTAAACCAACCCCGGCTCGAGCAAGCAATTGCAAACTCCTCAGTTTATCTCTCGATCTTACTAAGGCCTGCGACTCTACTGCACTAAAAATTTTCATCATTTCAAATTGACGAACCACCGATGTACCGTAAAAAGTAACCGAAGCCCCAATACGAGGAATAACCGCATCTACGTTTTCTAAATAAGCGCCTTGATAGTAAATTTTGGGTTTCTTTTTTTCAATTTCAATATTACATTTTAAATGATCGACAACCTGCATTTCGTGACCCAACTCTTCACCTGCCTCTACTATTCTTTTAGTTGAATACAAAGCTGCTTGACGTGATAAAACAATTATTTTCATATTTATATTTTTATTTATTTAATTTGTGATAATTTTATTTTTTTCTTCTTATTAGAAAGATCATACTTAGAAGGATCAACAATAAACTTACCCATTAAAAATCTTCTTCCAATTAAAATAGGAAACCTCATTTCTCCACGCTCACTTAATGATAATTCAATAGTATATTTTTCGTCAAAAAGTACAATATCTGTTTTTATAATGAAGCGTTTTTCTGAACTACCAAAAGAATTTTTAATGTTTTTTTCTTTATAATGTTCCACTACAATTTCACGATTTTGATATTGGGTATGAGAAGGATCAAGCAGCTTAAAAACCAACACTTCTTTTCCTTCTTTTTCCTTTTTTTCAATTTGATGACAATGGATAGCAGAAGTATAAGCGCCCGTATCCATTTTTATATCTATATTTTTTAAAGCTAATTTAGGGAAGTTAGCTTTGTCTTTTCTTCCAATAGTTATTTTCTTCTCCAAAATTAATATTTTATAATGATCGTTTTTTGAGCCGGTAGGATTAAATTATTGAGTAAATATACAATTATAAAGTTAAAATCTTAATAGTAATTTAGCATCCTTTTATAAACTGCAATACTTACTCAACTTTTAAAAAATACATTTTATAGCAAAATATTAGTCGAAAAATGTTAGGAAAGATGAGGTACTAAATTTAGTAATTATGCCGAAAAGGTTTTCGCTTAAAGTGCTTGATAATAATATAGTGTAATTTGTTAATCTGAAATGGCGTTTATTTAAAAGAATATAGTAATTAAGCAAATTGAAGATAAATGACATTTATAGTACCACAAATTTCCATTTTAACAGTTGTGGTATTTTTTTAAAAGAATTACCAAGCAGCAAAGTGTACAAACCAGCCGCTACAACAACAGGAAACACACAGCTGCAGCCTGGCATTGTGCGTTTGCAGGCGAGGATGTTTAGTGGATGGCGAGACCCAACGTTTATTCTTAATCCATCTTTTTCGCTCCTCAATTTTTCAGAAAATTTTTTAATCTCGGTTTTGGTAAACCCAAAAATACATTATTTGTTAAGCCTTTTAAGGTGCTAATGTTCTTTTTAGATATCTTTTTAAAGCTTTTCTGCTTTGGTAAGCAAACTAATATTTGTCAATTTGGGAAACATATTGAACTATACTGCGTTGGTTTTGTTGAATTTGATTAACTTTAAGGTTCGAATTTTTTAGAAATGAAAGAAGTAGAAGAAATATTAACCAATGGTAATGATGCGGAGCGCAAACATTGGTCGAGTGATAAGCCAGAATCTGCTTGGCGTATATTTAGAATAATGTCAGAATTTGTAGACGGCTTTGAAAGAATGCAAAGTATAGGCCCTTGCGTTTCTGTATATGGCTCGGCCCGTACCAAGCCTGGCACCAAATATTACGAATTAGGGGTTGACATAGCTTATAAATTAGTTAAAAACGGCTACGGAGTAATAACGGGAGGCGGCCCTGGTATAATGGAAGCGGGCAACAAAGGCGCACAAGCCGCCAATGGCCCATCGGTAGGTTTAAATATTGATTTGCCAATGGAGCAAGGCTCTAACCAATATGTAGACCACGATAAAAATTTGAACTTTAGGTACTTTTTTGCCCGTAAAGTAATGTTTGTAAAATACGCACAAGCATTTGTGTTACTGCCCGGTGGTTTTGGCACTTTAGATGAGTTGTTTGAATCGCTAACCTTAATACAAACCAATAAAATTGAAAGAGTACCCGTAATATTAATGGGTTCTGATTTTTGGGGTGGCTTAATGGATTGGGTAAAAAAAGTGATGTTAGAAAAGTACGACAACATTAACGAAAAAGATTTAGATTTGATTAAAATTATTGACGACCCAGAGTTAGTGATTGCTGAAATTAACGAATTTCATAAAAACGAAAATAAGCTTAAACCTAACTTTGTTTATTAACCAAGGTACATTTTTACCTAAAAATTGTTTCATCATAAGTATGAAATTTAAGTTCATCTTTTTAGTAGGTTTATTTTTTTTGGTGGTTAATGTTGGTGCGCAACAAAATACTTATGACACCAATTATTTTAAACCGCCATTAGAAATACCATTGGTATTAGCAGGTAATTTTGGCGAGCTAAGGCCCAACCATTTCCATGCAGGTATCGATTTTAAAACCAACGGCGGTGAAGGCCTAAAAATTTTGGCTGCTGCCGATGGTTTTGTATCACGCATAAAAATTTCGAAAAGCGGATATGGCAATGCATTGTATTTAAATCACCCAAATGGTTACACCACCGTTTATGCACACCTGCAAGTGTTTAGCGAAACCTTAGAAGCGCACATAAAAAAAGAGCAATATAAAACCCGTAAATCAGAAGTTGATTTAGAATTATCTGCCGATCTATTTACCTTTAAACAAGGAGATGTAATTGCACTTTCGGGCAATAGCGGTTCTTCGCAAGCGCCGCATTTACACTTCGAAATTAGAGAAACCAAAAGTGAGCATCCAATTAATCCCCTATTGTTTGGATACAAATTGGCCGATGAACAAAGCCCAAAAGTATACGATGTACAGTTTTACAAAATAGAAAACAACATCAGCACGCCTTTGTTTCGCGAAGCAAAAACCCTAAAAGCTAACAAAGGAGTTTTTACTTTTGAAGAAGATATTTTACAACTACCTGCCAATAACATAGGCATTGCCATTAGAACTTTTGATACGATGGATGCTGCCAGCAATCAGTTTAATGTGTTTGAAATTAAAATGGACGTTGGAGGCATAACCAAATATCAATTTACTTACGACGAGTTAAGTTTTGATGAAACCCGTTATATTAATGCACATATTGATTTTGCCGAAAAACTACATCAAAATAAAAGTTACCAACGTTGTTTTACCTTACCCGGCAACCAATTAAATATTTACGATGTGGCAGATGCACAAGGCATTATAAATTTAAGCAACAACGAAGCGCAAACCGTAACCCTAACACTAAAAGATTTTGCTGGCAACGAAACCTTGTGCTCTTTTAAATTACAAAAAAAAGAAGCACCCGAATTTTGGGGAACCACCAGCTGTGCTACACCAATGCCCCATAATCAAGTAAATCAATTTGCCAATAAAGAAATTGTTTTGCAGCTACCCGAAAAAGTGCTATACGAAGACATCTGTTTCGACTTTGCTAAAACGCCAGCCAAATCTGATAAAGCAATTTTATCGCCAGTTTACCAACTGCATTTTAAAGATGTGCCAGTGCATACGCCTTACGAAATACAAATAAAACCCAACGAAAAAATAGCGCTAAATATTAGAAAAGCCGTTATCTGCTATTTAGATAATAAAGACAGAGAACAAGCACACGAAACAATCTGGGACGGCACTTACCTAAAAGCCAACAGTAAAAACTTTGGCAAACATTACATTAAATTTGATAAAGAAAAACCCAAAATAAGTGCAAAAAAATTTGCGCGAGGTAAAAGCTATAACCGCAACAGTAATTTACTGTTTAACCTAACCGATAACCTTAGTGGCATTAGAAGTTACCAAGCCAATTTAAATGGCCAATGGGCAATTGCATTATACGACAAAAGTAAAAAGCAATTGAGCTTCAAAGATTTTAGTAACGCCAAATACGGCCGTAACAGCTTAATTTTAATTGCCGAAGATATGAAAGGCAACTATACACAATACGAAACTTACTTTAATTTTAAGTAAACGCTTTTTATAAGCTAACATCTTTTTTATATCAATTTGATATTTTTCTTTATAAGGTATCATCTTTTCATTTAGCGTGTAAATATTTTTGAAGCGAAACCGTATCACTCACATAAACAGTAGTCTCGCCATCCGTTCCAATCTTTTTGTTCCGTAAACTCCACAAAAAGGATTTCCGCTACTGTCGAGGCTATAAGTCTAATTTCGCTGGGCCGTGGGTTTTTTTCGTAATTGGTAAATGGAGTCATTATAACTTTAAAAGCCCATTTACAAAAGATAGTTTAGAGTTGATATCTATATGTAAAAAAGTTTAGTGATGCAACCCAACCTAATCCTCAAGATAATGGTCTTTAATATAGAAGCATTTTATTAAAACATTTTTTATGAAAAGAATACCGTTACTATTTATATTATTAGCAAGTACAATATTTGGGTTTACACAAAACCTAATCACTAATGGAACTTTTGAAGATGACCAAATGCAATTAAACTGTAAAGGCTGGTATATTCCATTGTACGAACCAACACCAATCTACATTAATTCTACCAATGTTTGTATGACTGACTATTTTATGGAAGAAGAAAACAATTGGAGATTAAGTATACCTGCTTCCTTTTTAGGGGCAATTACATTAGAAACTTATATTACCGGTTTAGAAGGTACTCAAGTTTACCAGCTTAGCTACGAAATTAAAGGTATAGGAGTTAGTGAAGCTAAAATAGGCAAATATGTACAGGGTGAATTTGAGTTAGGCAATATTCAATTTAACAATACGCCATCAAATTGGCAAATGTTTAGCTTAAAATGTCGGTTTTAACATCTGTAAATAAAACTGATTTCAATTACTTAAAAGAAATAACAGAAGCAAGTAGCGGTAACTTAAGCGTACAGATTAATAAGTTAAAAGAGGCGGGTTATGTTAAAGTTACCAAAACCTTTAAAAACAACTATCCACTAACCGAGTGTACCATTACTAAAAAAGGTAGCTCCGCTTTTGAAAACTATTGCGAAAACTTGAAAAGCTATTTTACAAAAAATAAAAAAAAATTATGAACTTTATATATCCAATACATGGTTTGGTTGGAGCTTTCCATGTCATCGTATCTATCTTATCTTTAGGGTTTGGCAGTTATATTTTGTTTAGCACCAAAGGTACACGGCTGCATAAAAAACTGGGTTATGTATATGCGGTGAGTATGACTTTAGTAATCACAACTGCTTTTATGTTGTACAATTTAACAGGCAAGTTCAATATGTTTCACATTGCAGCCATTGTAAGTACAGTTACCCTTATGGCAGGTATGTTGCCTATTCTTTTAAAGAAACCTCGCAATAGCTATTTGTCTTTACATTTTAGTTTTATGTATTGGTCGGTAATTGGTTTGTATGGAGCGTTTGTATCTGAAACATTAGTACGCATACCAGAAAGCCCTTTTTGGGAAATGGTTGGTTTAGCCACAGGTGCAGTAATGTTAGTTGGCGGAATTGTGTTTGGGTTTAAAAAAAAGCAATGGCAGTTGTTAGGTAGAAATGTTGTGAAATAGATACCCCGCAGAATTTTTAGATCATAGCAAAAGCGCTCTGCTTAATTCTGCGAAATCTGCGGGATACTTTTTCCTAAGAAGAAACCTTCTCAACCAACTTCATCAACTTCTTCAAATCCAACTTACTTTTGCCAAGCAGAAAAATGGCAGTATCATCTGTATTAATCAAAAAAGCATAGTTCTTAATTTTACCGTTACCAGGCAAACCAGCTTTTAGGTGAATGGTGTGGTCTTCGCTTTTCACCACCATCAAATCATCTAACTTTTTACGGTTCATTTTCCGTTCCCATCTCGCTGTCTTTCTTTTCCATTTAGCAGCATTTGATTTGCCCTCTAAGATCCTAATCTTCATACCACCTAAAAATCGAAGCGTATGCTTTAACTCCGGCTCTTCCTCTTTATTAATAAATAGCGATACTCCTTTGGTTAAAACACCAGGCACCCAAATAAACAAGGAGCGTGTTTTTTGATTATCTTCTTCAAAAATATCCGCATTAACAACTTCAAAGTCTAACTGGCTAAACATAGCAAACTGCGTAAAAAAACCAATAGTTAGTATTAACAACAAGTGCTTCATATTAATATTTTTCTAACTCTTCTAAATAATCTAAACCATCAATATCCATCGATTTTGATAAGGAAGAAAGTTTCCTTAAATCTATTTTACCCATTAAGCTGATGAACACAAAATTTTCTGCTGCGCCAACCAACAATAAAACTTCTTCAATTACTTTCCCTTGTTCTCTAATCAAAAATTTCACATCCGTATCTCCATCTTTAACAACCATCAATTCCTCATAGTTAATTTTTTCAGCAACACTTGACACCTCATTATATAATTTTATAGGATTATAAGTTAAAGAACCAACCGAGTCCAACACTAAAATTCGTACTCCTTTCAGCATGCTAATGGCTTCCGAAACTTCATTAAAATCTTTATCGTTTGTTTCAATATCCGAAAACAATTCAAACATTTTAGGGGTAACGTAAACTGTGGTAAAACCTTCTTTACCTTGAAACTGGTCAAAAAATTTGAGCAGTTGATCGTGCTGAGCTGATAGGTTTAAAGCTCCAAATAAACAAACACTAATTAATAATATCTTTTGATATAACTTCATTTTTACTTTTTTTAATAACGTTTTGAAATCTGTAAAAGCTACCGACATTTTTAATAGGTCGGCAACCTTCATTTAATTTTAACGACACAAATGCCAAAGCCTGTTTTGTTGCCACTAATGCTTCTTCCTTTGTCATTTCTTGCTCGTTGTGCATTGCCATAAATTGTTCGTATTGTTTTATACCATACCATTGGTAAACGGACAACATTAAAATGAATGACGCAGCAGCGGCAAAAATCCATCTAACAGCATTAAAGGAAACGACTTTAGTTTTTGGTTCATTTTGTACAATCTCATCCCAAATGTTTGCTGTAAAAGCTTCATCTAAAATCATACCTTCATTTTTATAATTGCGGTTAAACAAGGCTTTATAAGCCGATAAATCATTTGGTAATTCACCAGCCGAGTTAGAAAAAAAATCGCGCAATCTTTTCTCCTCCTCCAAAGAAGTCTTCCCGTCGAAATACTTCTCCATCAATATATGTACTTCCTTAACTTTCATTGTTCTTTTCTTTTTTCGAGTATCTTTTTCAGCTTCTGTCTTCCTCTATAAATATTTACTTTCACCTGCTCCATTGTTAGGTTCATCACCGCTGCAATTTCTTTGTAGCTGTTACATTCCATTTCCCGAAGCAGCATAATGGTTCGCTGCGGTTCTTCCAAATCCTCCAACAACTTTCTAATTCGGTGGTCGCTGTCTTTCCATTCCAATTTCTCCTGTGGGTTTAATGTAATATCGGCCGTATCATAACTGGCACTTATGCCCAACACCGTTCGTTTTTCTTTTTTCAACAAATCCAAACAGCGGTTCCTCGCAATACGCATACACCAAGCTGGGAAATTTTCAATCTGCTCCCAATCCAATCTTTTCTCCCATACTTTTATAGCTACATCTTGCACCAAATCTTTAGCAGCAAATTCGTTTTTCAAATAACCCATCGCCAACTTAAACCAGCTATTTTGCAAGGGCAATACTTTCGATATAAATGTTTCTTTATTCACTTTACAACCCAATGACGATTTAGAAAAACCAAATGTTACAGCAAGGTGTAATTTTTTTTAAAATAAGGAAACTAATTTCTCTTATCAATATTAAAAACACAGATTTTTTTTGGAGCGAAATATTAAGTACACGCATAAACGGAATGCTCGCCATCCGTTCCAATCTTTTTGCTCCGTAAACTCCACAAAAAGGATTTCCGCTGCTGTCGAGGCTATATGTCTAATTTCGCTGGGCCGTGGGAAGAGCATCAATTTTAAATAGCAATATTGTTTAATTAAAAATAACCCTAATTAAAAAATGGATGATCCATTCTATTATCAACAAAGGTCACGAGCCTAATTGTTTTATTACTTTCATCAATGCTATAAATTAGAGCAGTTTGTTTATTGATAAAACATTTTCTTAGGTTAGGATAATCATTTAAGCTTGGACATAAACGCTGATGTATTCTTAAATTTTTGACTAAATCTTCAACATCTTTATCTAATCGTATTACAATTTGAATAGACCAATTTTGAAGAACAAAAGATTGTATTTGTTGATAAGTCAATTTTGCAGTTTCACTCCAAACAACTTTATACATTAATTATTTTTAGCAATCCATTCATTAATTTCTGTTCTAACTTCATCATTAGTATAAACCCGTCCTTCTTCTATATCTTTTAATCCTTTTTCAATCAACTTCTTTTCAACAGCAGTTAAACTTTGTGTTTCAGCTCGCAACTTGCTAAACGCATCTTGTATTTTCAACAAAATAGCAGTATCCTCTGTCTCTACTATTAATCGATGTAAGTTACTTTTTAATTCTGCTGTACTCATATTTTTAAGCTTATTATGCCAATGATTATTTTATAAAGTTAATCAAATATATTTTGCGATGCAAATTTCCATCTACCCTAATTTAAGCTTTAAATCAACACATAAATAACCATCCAACAATATGTAGCTCTAATTTCGTAACTTTGAAAAATACGATTTACAAAACCATGAAAATAACAAAACTCCATCTTAAATATTTTAAAGTATTTAATGATTTGGAACTGGACTTTATCGGTAAAGATGGACAGCCTTTGGACCAAATTGTATTGGCCGGGTTGAATGGAACTGGGAAGACTACGATTTTGGAGGTTATGAAAGGAGTTTTAAACGGAGCATTTGAATATAATGAATCAATTGAAAAAAAGATAAATGCAAAACTTAACCATAATGATAAGAAGATAATATGGCCAAATCATACTAATAAAGATAATTTAAGTATAGTCCTTTCTAAAGAAAAAATTAAAACAATTTACAGGCCCGCAAAAATTAGAAATGAGATAATAAGAAAAGAAAACCATACTCCCACCCTTAAAGATGATAAATATTTGCGTCACTTAAGAGTATTAGAAATCTCATATGAAGTTGAAAATACAAATAGTGATCGATCTTTTTATGATAATCATCTTGGGGTTGTTCTAGGTACTAATTCAGAGTACTTGCGCTATAACAAAGGTAGTTTGAAAGAAATCATCCTAACACCGATTACAAAGAAAGTTTTTAAAAACAAAGAAATCCCACCTAAACAATTAATTGAAAGCGAAATTGCTGATATGAATTCCATTTTCAAAGGAATAGAGTTGAACTCAAGATTTGTAGATATTGATGATGACAATTTATTTTTCGAAAGCGCAAACGGTCAACGCATTACTTTTGAAGAACTCTCAAGCGGGGAAAAACAACTTTACTTTATGGGTTTTATGTTGAAAAATTTAAACATCAACAACACCATTATAATGATTGATGAACCGGAAGATTCTCTACACCCAAAATGGCAAAGTCAGTTGTTGCAATTTTATTCTAACATTGGTGAAAATAATCAAGTCATTTTGGCAACGCATTCTCCACATATTATTGGTTCAGCCAAAGCCGAAAGTGTTTTCTTACTCAAAAACGAAAACGGAAAAATCACGGCATCCCATCCAAAATATTCTGAAGGACATTCTATACCTTATGTTTTATCAGAAATAATGGATGTGGATTATAGAAATACTTACACCAACAAGTTGGCAGAAGATTATTTAACGCTAATTGGTAAGGGGGAACATGAAAACGAAAAAGGAAAACTGTTATGGGAAGAAATTGAATTGTTAGATCCCAACTCCAGAGAGCGTCAACGCATAGATTTAAGTTTAAGACGATATGAAGTGATTGGTAGATGAGACAGATTACAAAATTTCCATTAGATGCCGCTGTTCAAAATCAGTTAGAGCAAAAGCAAGAAAATATTAATAATGGAAAAACAAAACCAAAATGGAATCATTCAAAAGAACAAAAAGCAGAAATTAGAGAAAAGCTATTTCAATCTCAAAAATATCTATGTTGTTATTGTGAGTGTAAAATTGATACTGCAAATTATCATATAGAGCATTTTTATGAAAGAAGTGACAAAAAGGAGTTCATTTATGATTACCCAAACAATTTACTATTGTCCTGCGAAGGTGATCGACAAAAAATTAGTGACACCGAAACAGATGAACTAAAGGAAGAACGTAAAGCCAACATTTCTTGCGGACATAAAAAAGGAGAGACCTATCATAATAATATCTCAGTAGATTATGATTTATTGTTGAACCCAATGAATGATAATAGCACTTTACTATTTTATAACGCTAAAGGAGAAATTGAACCAAGAAGTGAGCATCAATCAGAAATTGAAAAAGTAGTTTATACAAAAAAGCGGCTTAACTTAAAGTGTGTCAAGCTAAAAAACAAGAGGATCGATCAAATTGAAGACATCAATAATTATATTTTGAGATTAGATTTGCCAGAACAACAAAAATTAGTCAAGTCTTTGTTAGATGAAAGTCGAAATCAGTTCCCAGCCTACTATTCAACCATTAAAGATAAATTTGAGTTTATTTTAGTGAGTCAATAAAAACCCCCAACTCCCATGGTTTTTCAAAAACCAACCAATACTTATCCGCAAATTTTCCACTTCTCCAATTTTCAAACTTTGTTTTACTGCTAAGGTGGTGCGTATAAATCCACACAAAAAGGTTTTCGTTATTCCATGTTAAAAAAGAGTGTTTAAAGCTTTCGTAGTTACCATTACAACATTCTTCTTTGTAAATCGATCTTCTTAAACTGCGTTTAAAGCAACGCCATAAGCACAACCATTTAGAATATTTGAGCCAGATAATTGCATCTGTATTTGCCCAAGTTACGTTTTCCATTAAGCTGGTATAATTGCCACTAACTATCCAAGCATCCTTACTCAATATTTCATTTTCCACTTTGGCAATCATATTATCATCTTCTCGCTCTACCCAATTTGGCAACCAATGAAAATCATCTAAATCAAAAAAGGGCAATGCTAATTTTTCTCCCAACTTTTTACACAAGGTAGTTTTGCCCGAACACGAATCGCCTACAATTATTATTTTGCGGTATTGCGATAAATTAGTTGGCATTAGTTTTAAAGTGTTTATAACTTTCAATTATAAGCAAAATAGCTAATCAATAATACACTTCTTGTTGTCCAAAGTGCTGTTCTAATCCAATTGGTGTTTACTAATTTTTTTATGATAAATGAGTTATAGCCATCCTTTAATTTATTGTGTAGTGGTATTTGAATAAAAAATGTGGACAGCCAAATACCTAACACTATAATAAATTGAAGCATTGCTATTGCTAAAGCATCTTTATAAAAAAATAATAACCAAACAAAAGAGCAGCCTAACTCGGCAAGCATAAGTGGTGCTACTAAAGGTGTTATTTTTTGTTGATGCTTTTGTTCATAAGCTTTAAAAGCACTTTTACCAACTGCAAAAAAAAGTGGATAATGAACTAATTGTATTACCCATATTAAGCCGGTTAGCATTAGGCATAATACCAAGTTGGCAATGAATAAAACTGTGAACATCTATTAATGTAAAGCTGCTTTAAGTGGTAAGTTTCGCATTACTTCGGCTTCAATATCTACCAACTCGTGCAAGCGCGTGTAAATATCTTTTTCGTCGAAATAGTTAAATAATAGCTTTACAAAAATGTTGCCGTGCTTGGCTTCGCTTGCCCAAAGCATGTGGTAAAACTGTTTTAAGTCTTTATCTTCTAAGGCTTCGTAAATTAATTTAAAGCGTTCTGCGCCTCTACATTCTATTACCGAAGCGAGTAACATTCGGTCCATAAATCGTTCGTCTCTACCATTGCGGCAAGCATCTACTAAATCGGTAATGTAGGTGTCTTTTTCCATTGCTTCGGGTAAGTCAATACCTCGTTTTTCCATTAAGGCGTACACATCTCTAAAATGTTCTAACTCTTCAATAGCAGTTTCAATTAGTTCGGGTATAATTTCTTTTCGGTTAGGGTATTTGGCAATTAAGCCCATTGCCATTGCTGCTGCTTTGCGTTCGCAGTTGGCATGGTCTACCAAAAAAGTATCAAAATCAGTTAATACCAAATTTAACCAATCGGGGCTGCTATCGTATCGAAGTTCTAAACTTAAATTCACAAAACAAATGTAGTGGGTTTTGTTTTAATTTTGGTAAAGTAGTGCATTTCTTTTGTTAGTAATGTTTTGGTAAGATGCTTTTGTTAAAATGCCAACTTTAGTATTTACTTTCTTTTTCGGGCGCTATGAAATACTCTTTTAAATCGCCAAGTTGTTGGGGCAACTCCTTTATTTATTATATGTAGATGGATGGGCCAACTTAGTTTTACTAGGGCAGGTTGCTGTTGCCAAGCTTCGGCTTCAAATTTTTGGTGGTCTTCAAATTTGCCAGCAAAGCGGGGCTGCCTTATTAATTTTTGTTCCATTTGTTTTAGGTAATTGTTATTGTAATGATGCTAAAGATACAGGTTATATTGCATAGTGAATTAGGTTTACTAATATTGATTTCAATTTAATGGGTGCGGATTACCACATGTAGAAAAGATTTGTGGTTGAGGAGTTTTCGTATAATAAATCATCTTTGTAAGATACTGCGCCTTCGAAGCCACGCAATGGATCGCAGCATAACGGCGGTTGGGGAAACTAAATTAAGGTGCTCATTGCCAACTCAATCATTGATATTATTTTATGGTACTTTATTTAGGAAGGATTAGATGTACCGAAAAGAAGGCCTCAACGGGCGACAAAGTTGGAAGTTTAGCCCCGATGGCAATGGTATCCTTTTTGTGCAGCAGGGCTTTATGACGTTTAGCAACAAAAAGATTTAATGGACAGCGGGGAGCTGGTTGATGCGAGTACCACAGTTTCGCTTCGAAAAAATAAGCGGAACAGGTTCAAAATATAATTTAGGAACGCTATAAAGTAAAAAAAGGTGACTCCTTTTTTAAAGAGGTCACCTTAAATATATCAAAAATTTATCAACGGTTTTAAAGCCGTTGGCTATTCTGTCATTCCTTCTAACATCATTAAAAAGGCATATCTGAGGGCGGTTTTTTTATGATATTCAAAACGACCTGATGAGCCACCATGGCCTGCATCCATATTTGTGTCTAGTAGCAATAGTTTATCATCGGTTTTTAAATCACGGAGTTTGGCTACCCATTTTGCGGGTTCCCAATATTGCACCTGCGAATCGAACAAACCTGTAACTACCAACATATTTGGGTAGGCTTGGGCCGATACCTGATCGTATGGTGAATAGCTGAGCATATACTCGTAGCTGTCTTTATTTTTAGGGTTGCCCCATTCGTCGAACTCGTTGGTGGTTAGCGGTATGGTTTCATCTAACATAGTGCTTACCACATCAACAAAAGGCACGTTTGCTATAATACCGTTAAAACTTTGTGGACTCATATTGGCTATCGCACCCATAAGTAAACCACCAGCGCTGCCGCCTTCGGCATATAAATGTTTGGCCGAGGTATAGTTGTTGTCAATTAAATAGTTGGCGCAATCAATAAAGTCGGTAAAGGTGTTTTTCTTATTAAACATTTTTCCGTTTTCGTACCATTGGCGGCCCATTTCTTGCCCGCCTCTAACGTGTGCCAAGGCAAATACAAAACCTCTGTTTATTAAACTTAACATTGATGAGCGAAACCAAGGGTCGGTTGAGCTGCCATAAGAACCGTAGCTGTACAACAATGTTGGGGTGTTTTCATTTAAAGTAGTTCCTTTTTTATACACTAAGGTCATTGGTACTTCAACGCCATCACGCACTACTACAAAAAAGCGTTCGGTTTTATAATCTTCATTTATGTGGCCGCCTACTATTTCTTGTTGTTTTAATAAGATGCGTTCTTTGGTTTCCATATTATAATCGAAAACGGAGTTGGGCGTAGTTAATGAGCTGTAACCAAAGCGCAATTTGTTGGTATCAAACTCGGTATTGGTTGATGGGTAAATTACATAAGCAGGTTCTTCAATTTCTATATAATGTTCGCTTTTGTCTTTTTGGTTAATCACTTTTAACTGCGTTAAGGCATTGCCCCGTTCACTTATTACTAAGTAATTTCTAAATACTTCTATATTGTTAAGCAAAACATTTTTACGATGCGGAATAACTTCTACCCAATTATTTTTTGCCGTAGCAGTTTCTGGGGTTTCCATTAACCTAAAATTTTCTGCTTCCCAATTAGTTACTATGTAAAACTTGTCTTCAAAATGATCTATACTATACTCGTGTTTAGTTTCGCGGGGTGTAAATTGTTGAAATTTTCCATCAGCATCATTAGCATTTAAAATATGAAAATCGCTTACCAATGTGCTACTGTTATAAATTATAATGTACTTGTCAGATTTTGATTTGTAGGCACCTATATAATAGCTTGGATCTTTTTCGTGATAAACCATTTCATCATCTTTCTGCTCTGCATTTATTTTATGTCGCCATATTTTTTCTGACAATAAAGAGGTTTCATTTTTTGTTGTGTAGAAGAACGTTTTGTTATCGTTTGCCCAAGCACCTGAGCCGCTGGTGTTTGTTAGTTCGTTTGGTAACAATTCACCGGTTTCTAAATTTTTAATTTTTATAGTAAAAATGTTTCGACTAACAAAATCTTCACTGTAAGCCATTAGTTTATTATCTGGACTTATTTGATAACTGCCTAATCGATAATACTCGTGACCTTCGGCTTGTTTGTTGGCATCAATTAAAATTTGTTCTGCTGCCTCTAAGGTTTCTTTTTTACGACAGCTGATGGCATACTCTTTACCTTTTTCGTAACGACTATAATACCAATAACCATTTTTAAAATAAGGTACGCTCTCATCATCTTTTTTTATGCGGCCAACTATTTCATCAAATAATTTTGTTTGAAGTGCTTCGGTTGGTTTTAACACACTTTTGGTGTAGGTGTTTTCGGCATTTAAATAATCTAAAACTTGTTGGGTTTGGTCGTCAGGTTTGTCCGCATTTTTTTGCTCATCTGTTAACCGCATCCAAAAATAAGGATCAACCCGTTTGTGGCCGTGCATTTCGAGTATACTATCTTTTTTTGTTGCCGTTGGAGGTTTAACAGTTGTTTCGGTTGTTGTTGTCTCCACCTTTTCAGTTATCGGCTTTATTGTTGTTTCGTTCACTTTATCTATTTTTTTTGTGCTGGTACATTGTATAAAAACCACACTACAAGTTATTATAAAAAAAAAGTTTTTTCGCATAGCTATAAATATTTATTTGGTGTGTAAATTTATAATTTATTTATCACAATATTATGTCATTAACATTAGAAATTATTGCTACATCTTTGGCCGATGTGGAAGCCATTAATAAATCGAAAGCCGACCAAATTGAATTGGTGGCTGATTTAAATGCAGGTGGGCTTACGCCAGATTTGAAAACGATTGAAGATGCGGTTACTTTGAGTAAGATGCCCATTAACGTGATGTTACGACCTCACGATAAAAGTTTTGTTTATACTGATGATGAATTTGATAGCATATTAACGCATCTTACAAAAATTAAACAATTACGCCAACCACCTAATGGTATTGTATTTGGTTCGCTTACCAATAGCAACAAAATTAATGACGTTCAATTAAAACAAATAATTAATTATAAAGGAAATTTAGCCTTAGTTTTTCATCGTGCTTTTGATCAGTTAGCTAATCCTTTTGAAGGCATTGAAATATTAAATAAATATGCAGCAGTTACTGCACTTTTAACATCGGGTACTAAAGCTAAGGCAATTAACGGAGTAACAGTTATTAAACAGTTAGTCCAGCTTTCTAAAACGGTTAAGATAATGGTTGGTGCGGGTGTAAATCTTAAAAACATTAAGCTATTGAAAAATAAAACTGGGGCGACGGCTTTTCACGTTGGTACTGCGGTTAGAGAAAATGGCAATGCTGACGGAAAAATTTTGGTAGCAGAAATTGATAAGATAAAAGATGTTTTGGTAGGATAACGTGGACACTTAAAGCTTGGTAAAGTGGACACTTCATACTTGGAGAATCGAAGCGAGGACGCTTCGATTAGTCATCATACTTTCTGTTTGAAAGAGGGACACTTCAAACTATTAAACAGCAAGTTTCTGCATCAAATTTTTGTTCGAAGCGTCCTCGCTTCGAACTATTAAAAAGCAAGCGTCCGCTTGCAAAAGCCATATTTAAATTATCATCTTTCAATACGAATAAGTGGTATAAATGTAAAAGCGTTTTCTTCATTATAAAAAGTGGCGCTGCTATGTTGCCAATGTGCTGGCGCTACGACTAGGCCTTGCTTAACTGGGTTTTGATGAATGTATTCTAAGCGTTGATCAATTTTAAAATTGCTATCTAATAGTATAGGCTGATATCCACTTTCCCAAAATTGGAAATCGTAATTTCTCGAGTTATAAGTTCCTCTAAACACAAAAGCGTTCATCATCCATTTTTTACGGCTTTCAACTGTGGTCTCTTCTAAACTCAACCTAATTTGTCCTGAAGTATAGGCTTTCCAATCTCTTACAATATCGGATAAAGGATTTTTATTGGTACTTACAATTAAAAGAATGTGGTTAGTCATTATACAATAAGCATAAACTTGCAAGCCTTTGTTTTTAATACAAAAATTAGTACTTTCATAAAAAACATCTCTAAAAATGTCTCTGGTAAAAGCATCTATCCAATTAACAACTGTAAAGGTTATAAAGTATAATGCATGCTCGTCTGTAATTTTATAGCTTGACCCCATAATTTATCAACGCAAGGTAATAAATTAGAATGTGTTTTTAAAGTGGATACTCTAAGCTTGAGAAATCGAAGCTGGGAAGTTTGATTTAGTGATGAACTTTCTTGTTTATTTCTGCTTGTAACATTTTCGATTAGCAGTATCAAAATGCTTATATTTGACTTGTAAAATGAAATTAGCAATCTTTAAACATAGGTTACTACAATTTGTTTTTAAAGTGGACACTTTATACTTTGGACAATCGAAGCGAGGACGCTTCGATTAATATCATATTTTCTGTTTGACATGTCTTCGCTTCGAACAACTAAAAAACAAGCGGCCGCTTGCCAAAAAAACTAGGTCACTTCAAACTGCAACTTTATTAACTTGTTGTAATAGCCACTTTCATTTTCAAGTAGTTCGTTATGATTACCAGTTTCAATAATAGTACCATTTTCTAACACCAAAATTTTATCTGCATTTCTAATAGTAGCTAACCGATGAGCAATTACTATGGTAGTGCGATTGTCCATCAATTTTTCTAAGGCTTCCTTTACTTGTTGTTCCGATTCTGCATCTAACGAACTGGTGGCTTCATCTAAAATTAAAATGTTTGGGTTTTTTAAGATGGCTCTTGCAATAGCAATCCGTTGTTTTTGTCCGCCACTTAATTTAATTCCTCTTTCCCCTACAACGGTATCAAAACCATCAGGAAAAGATTGTATAAAATCGTAAGCATTAGCCGCTTGTGAAGCTTCTATTATTTGTTGTTGACTGGCATCAATATTTCCATAGGCAATGTTTTCTTTTATGGTACCACCAAACAGTATAACTTCTTGTGGTACAATGGCAATATTACTGCGCAAGTTATGATGATCAATTTGTGTTAAGGGAGTTTTATTAATAAAAATTTGACCATTATTAATTTCGTAAAAACGCATTAGCAATTGAGCTATAGTAGATTTGCCAGCACCACTTGCTCCAACTATTGCTACCATTTCTCCACGTTTAATAGTTAAATTGATGTTGTTTAGTACTTGTACATCATTACGAGTTGGGTAGGCAAAGTTTACATTATCAAATACAATAGGGCCATTAATGATGGCCTTATTTTTATTTTCTTTTTGGGTTGATGCGCTTGCTTCGCCAGTTTCTTCTAAAATATTTCTAACCCTTTCTGATGCGCCGATAGAGCTTTGTATGCTGGCATATAAACCACTCATACCGCCCATAGAACCACCAATAAAAGTAGTGTAAATTATAAATGAAGTTAGTTGGCCTATTGTCATTTGGCCTTCGCTAATTAAAGTAGCGCCATACCACAATACTAAAACAATACTGCCAAACAAACCCAAAAAAATAAACGAAATAAATACCCCACGGTAACGTGCTGCTTTTAGTGCATAAGCCATCACACTTTGTATAGCGTTGTTGTATCTGCCCGCTTCGTACTTTTCATTAGCAAATGCTTTTACAATGTTAATAGCTTGAAAAGTTTCGTCCACCACAATATTAGCTTCGGCTAAAGCGTCTTGCGATTTTTTTGATAGCCTACGAATAAATCTGCCAAATACAATAGCTACAATAATTAATGCTGGAAATACGGAAAGCATAACCAATGTAAGCCGCGGCGATATAAATAGAATAAAAAACAAACCGATAACTAAGGTAGCAATTTGCCGAAAAAATTCGGCCAAAGTATTGCTTAATGTAGATTGCAATTGCGTAACATCAGAAGATAAACGGCTTACTAAATCACCAACCCTATTTCGCTCAAAAAACACAATGGGTAAGGATATTATTTTTTGATATAGCGCATTTCTTATATCGGCCATTGCGTTTTCGCTAACAATAGCAAACAACACTACTCGTAAGTAGCTAAATATTGATTGTAGCACCAATACGCCCATCATAGCCAAGGCAATGTAGTTAATGCTATCCATCATCCAATTGCTTTCGCCTGTAGCAGCATCTACTAATTCGCCAGTAATATATGGAAACAATAAAAAAGTAAAGCTTGAAAGAGCCAGAAAAATTAAGCCTATTGCAAACTGCACTTTGTATGGTAACACAAAGCTAAAAATATGTAATAGCTCTTTTACGTTAAACTTTTTGGTTGTTTTTTGTGATGCGTTTTTGAGTGTTTTGTCAGTTGCTTTTTTTGTGGTTTGCCTGTTGTTGGCCATTCGCAATTCTTACTATCTATGTTCAATTAAAAAAGCTATCTTCATATTAAAATAAAGATAGCTTTAAATATATGTTTAATTTTAGAGGTTAAACACCTGATAATATGTCTTCGTATTGTTTGTTATCCTTTAACAATTCAATAGCTTTTAACACTTCTTCATCTCGGGTTAAAGAACATCTAATTCTACCTTCACTATAATAATAACGACTTATAATTTCCAACTCTATTAAATCTAAAATCTCTTTTTTATGTTTTACAATGTCATTGTTTTTATCGTTAGTAATTTTATCAACTAATTCCGTTAAGTCCGTTTTAACCGCTTCGTAATAATTTTCTTTTTCGGTAGCGTCTTTTAAATCTTGTAACAACAACTCACTTTTGGTTTTATAATCATATTCTTTATCATCTAAATATTGTACAAAATCTTCAAAATCATTATCGGTTAATTCAAAATCTTCTGGCTCGGCAATACTATCATTTTTCAAAACATATTCGGTAACAAAATTAAAAATATGATTTTTACTAGTGAGGCTACGGGTAATATTGGCATACTTTTTTATGTCAATTTCTACATCTGGCTTTACACCTCCACCATCGTAAACGATTCTACCATTTTGGGTTTTAAATTCCGTTCGTAAGCTATCTGGCATTTTCTTTACTATTCCATCTTTATCTTTTTCGCTATAGTTTATTGCTTGTATACATCTACCACTTGGGGTGTAATATTTGGCCGTTGTTAATTTTAATTTAGAGTTATACCCCAAGTTTTTTGTAGTTTGAACTAAGCCTTTACCAAATGTACGTTGACCAACAATTAAGCCTCTATCATAGTCTTGCACAACGCCACTTACTATTTCCGATGCTGATGCTGAAGATTTGTCGGTTAAAACCACTAATGGAATTTCTGAATCAACTGCATCTCTTTTAGCATTTAATGTTTTGGCCCATTCTTCAATTTTACCTTTGGTAGAAACTATTTCCATATCTTTTTCAATAAAAATATTCGATACATTTCTGGCCTCTTCTAACAAACCACCACGGTTACCTCTTAAATCAAAAACAACCCCTTTTAACTCATTATCTTTTTTTAATTGTGTTAATGCTATAGCAACTTCTTTACTACAAGCTCTGGTAAATGAATTTAACTTTACATAAGCAATATCATCTGCAATAATACCACTATAAGGTACACTTTTAATTTTCACCTGTTCCCTCATTAATTTTATTGGTATATCTTTTGGCTCACCAGGTCGTTCTACTTTAAAATTAACTTCAGAGCCAGGCTGGCCTCTTAATATTTTACTAATCTCATCCGAATTTTTCCCCTTAGCTGTTTTGCCTTCTATTTCCTTAATTTTATCCCCCGCTTTTAGGCCAGCCTTATCAGCCGGAAAATCTTTATACGGCTCAGTTATCACCACATAATCTCCAACAGTACGTATGGCAGCACCTATGCCACCATATTTGCCCGTAGTCTGCATTTTGTAGCCCTCAATTTCTGCCTCCGAAATATAATTAGTGTAAGGATCTAATGATTTCAACATCGCATCAATACCTTTGCGCATCAAATCTGCGGGTTCAACATCATCTACATAGTAGGTATTTAATTCTTTATATAAAGATGCGAATATGTCTAAGTTTTTAGATATTTCGAAGTAATTACTTTTAAAACTAAATAAGCCTGCAGATACAATTACTACTAAGCCAATTAGTCCAATTTTTTTTATCGAATTGTTCATTTATATTATTTCCTTGTTGTTAATGCTGTTATAAATACGTAGTTTTAGGGGTTTTGGTATAAAAAACTCAACTAAATGCTAAGTTAGTTCAAAGTTTGTAAATTTTACTAAGATTAGCATTTGTTAGAAGTTTTAAAAAAATGTTAAATCTGATATTTGGGTTTTCAAAAAAAAAGACTAATAATTAATTTTGCACTACATATTTATTAATATGTATCTTATTAACGTATTTTTTAATCAAACAAAATTTTAAATTTTTATTATGAGCAAGATTAATTATTTATTGATTTTATCTATCTTTTTAGGATTGACTTCATTTGCAACATCAAACAAATCGGATGATGAAAGAGAAGATAAAAAAATAGAAGTCTCAAGCGAGGTGTTACCAAATAGTAGCAGAATTTTATGGAAAGGTTTTAAGCCAATGGGAGAACACACCGGCGAAATTAAAATAAAATCGGGCAACTTATTATTTGTTGACACGCTTTTAACTGGCGGCGAAATTGTTGTAGATATGAGTAGCATTACTTGCACCGATATTGAAGAAGTAGAAAAAAATGCGAAGTTAATTAGCCACTTAAAATCGGCAGATTTTTTTGATGTGGACAGTTTTAACACCGCCACATTAGTAATTAAAAAGACAATACCTTATGGCGCTTTTGAAACCAAACAAGAAGAAAGCACGGGGCAAGTTTACAAAGCTATTGCAGATTTAACTATTAAAGAAATTACCAAAGAAATTAAATTTCAACTAAAATTATATCAATATAACGATGGTAACGGCTACGTTTCTGCATCATCTCGTATAGAAATTGACCGATCCGATTTTGATGTTAAATATGGCTCAGGTTCGTTTTTTGAAGAGTTAGGCGACAAAATTATTTACGACGAATTTAGGTTAGACATATCCATAAGTAGTAGATTAAAATAGTTTTATACCTTACTTCGTAAAATAAAACAGGCAAAGCGCAGTTGTTTAAGCACAGTTGTAGTTTTTCTTTTTTAAGAACAATTACCTTTACAACCTTAGCTTATTTTTATGAAAATTTGTATTACCCTATTAGCAGTTTTATGTTCAACAGCAAGCTTGTTTGCACAAACAGATAGCTTACAAAATGAAGTGGCCTCAAAAGAAAAGAAAAAGATAAACCTTACTTTTAGGTTAGATTATGGCGTTAACAATGAACCTGATCTTAAAAAAACGCAACACTTTTATGAAGGAGAGTATTCTTCTTTTGGCAACGATTGGCTTTGGGTAAAAGAAACCAATTCCGCTTTTCAATTTGAAAATAGAAACTTTTTAGAACAAACCAACATTAAGTTTGATTTAATGTTGTCACTAACACAACAATTAAATATAGGATTAAGTTATAAACTATTGGTTCAAAAATTTAAAACAATACCACCAGTCATTTCTGGTGGTTTTTTCGGATCAACATATACCTTCTTTTCAATTTGCGGAACGGTAGATTATGAATGGCCAATACCGAAAGTGAAAAACCTATACTTAAACCCTACAGTTTCTATAGGCGGCTTTCAAGATACTTATTTGGAAGGCCGCACAGGCACTAATTTATATTATGATGCTAAATTAGCTTTAGCTTACCGCTTTTTCGATAAATTAAGTATAAGAGCTTGGGCATCTTACGATCATTTTATGTATCGTAATAAAAGAAAAAGTGAAATTTTTCCAGAGCGTGACAGAGTAGAGAAATTAGATTTTCAATATATAAACTACGGCTTAGGTTTAAGTTATCGTTTCTTTATTTATCCCGATTGAGATGTTGAGATAACAGACTTTTAGAATACAGAGGTCAGACTGGCAAATAACTATTTGTACTCTGTAATCCAACTATCTGTAATTCAACCATCTATAACCATCCTTTATAATTTTAACAATACATTAACTAATTTACGATTATTAGTTAAACGTGGCAATTTATTTTGCCCACCCAACTTACCTATAGATTCCATATAGCTATTAAATCCGCCTTTTTTAATATTGGTTATTTTAAGCGGTTGCAACACTTTACCAACAATCAAATCTTTGTAATAGCTGTTTTGTTGTTGTAATTGTTCATCAATGTATAAGGCAAATTTCTCTATCGATTTTGGCATGGTTTCAAACTCCACACACCACTCATGGTAAGGCAACTCGTTTATTGGGTTTACCATTGGGGCAACGGTAAACTCATTAATAATAACTTTAAACTGTTTGGTGGCTGCGCTAATTGCTTTATCTACTTCTTGCCCAATAACGTGTTCGCCAAAGGCCGAAATAAAATGTTTTACTCGCCCACTTACTACCAAGCGTAATGGCTTTTTGTTTACAAACTTCACCGTATCGCCAATACTGTAAGCCCACAAACCAGCATTAGAACTAATTACCAATGCGTAGTTTTTGTTCAGTTCAACATCTGCAACTGTTAGTCTGGTTGGTTCATCATTATAAAATTCATTTAACGGAATAAACTCAAAAAAGATACCCGAATTAATGTTGAGTAATAAACCCTCAACATCTGGCTTTTCTTGGTAGGCAAAAAAACCTTCACTTGCCGGAAAGGTTTCTAAACTATCAACAGGTTTATTAAAAGAGCTTTCTAATTTATTTTTATAAGGTGCATAATTTACGCCACCGTGTACAAACAATTGTAAATTAGGAAAAACTTCATCAACTGTTTTGCCGGTGTAATCATTTATTTTATCCAAATACATTTGCACCCACGGCGGTATTCCGCTAATTAAGCGCAAGTCTTTTGTGCTGGTTTCTGTTACTATTTTTTGCACTTTGCTTTCCCAATCTTCTATACAATTAGTTTGCCAGGTTGGCAATTGATTAGTTTTTAAAACATTTGGAATGTGGTGGTTTACTATGCCAGATAAACGCCCCGTTGCAACTAAATTGCTGTTATCTAAAACAGGGCTTCCTGAAAGAAACATCATATTACCATCTAAAAAGTTGGCTTTGCCGGTATAATAAATATAGCTCATCAAAGCATTTCTGGCAGAATTAATATGGTTGGGAATTGAAGCTTTTGTAATAGGAATAAACTTTGAACCAGAAGTAGTACCAGAAGTTTTAGCAAAGTAAACCGGTAAGCCAGGCCACAAAACACTATTAGTGCCTTTAATAATTTTTTCTATATAAGGTTTTATAGCTTCATAATCTTTTATAGGAACTGCCTTTTGAAAATCAGCTATTGTTTTTATGTTTTGGAAATAATGATCTTTACCAAACTGCGTAGGCTTTGCCATATTAATTAAATGCTCAAATATTTTTTGTTGACATTCAATTGGTTTTTTATGATCGCTTATTGTTTTTAAGATCAAATGTTTTGCAAGCGGCTTGGCTAAAATAGAGCGGTAGTTTATTAAACTCATTCTAAAAATAAAATTTAAGCGTACAATTTACTATTAAATATTCTTTAGAAAAATAGTTTATTTAATTTGATCAAATTTAAGACTCAATTAAAATTTAAATGCTAACTTTTTAACGTTGAAATAATAAATTATGAGCAAACAAGAACTCAAAAGCAAAATTGTTGAAAGTATTAATCAATCTGAAAATGAATTATTGTTAACCGAGATTTACGCTATGTTAAATGGAGATGTTTTACTTGATGAGAATGGATACAAAATTTCAGAGGGTGAAAAAGAAGCCTTATCAAGAGGGCTCAAAGATTTTGAAGAAGGCAAGCTAATTACTGACCAAGAAGTAAGGAAGCCTTATGCAAAATATTTCAAATAAAATTATTTAGACGGTTGAAGCACAGCAAGGTTTTTACAGCATAATTGATTATTTAGAATCAAAATTCTCAGAAAAAACAGCTCAGAAGTTTATCAATGCTTTTTATCACCAAATATATCGAATATCAAAATTTCCTAACGCTTTTCCATTAATAACAAGTTCAAAGCTTATGAGAAGCGCTTTAGTTTTAGGGTTAACATCTATACTTTTTATAATAAAAGAAGACAAAATAGTTTTATATGCTGTTTATGACAATCGACAATTACCACCTAAAATTGGAGTTTAGTTGAAAAAAGAACAATAATTAACATATCAAACCATAGCGCACTATAAATCCTATTCAAAATATTTTATTGGTTGCTAAATAAAACTAATTTTACCTAAAAATAGCAATCAATGGCAACAATACAAACCAGTACGTTTACCTTCTTAAAAAAATTACAAAAAAACAATAACCGAGAATGGTTTGCCAGCAACAAAACCAAATACGAAGCAGCCAAAGCCGATTTTGAAAATTTTTTCAACTCGGTAAAAAAAGAAATGGAAAAACACGATGAAATTGAAGACACTAAAATTTACCGCATTTACCGCGATGTTAGATTTTCTAAAAACAAAACGCCTTACAAAAATAATTTGAGCGGCTATTTTACCCGCGCTACCAAATGGAAACGTGGCGGCTATTATTTACAAATTGAACCTAGTGGCAACAGTTTTGCCGGTGGTGGTTTTTGGATGCCCAACAAGGAAGACCTTTTGCGCATTAGGCAAGAAATTGATATAGACGATAAGCCTTTTAGGAAAGTATTTAATAGCGCATCATTTAAAAAAACCTTTGGCCAAATTGATGGAGCACAACTAAAGTCGGCACCAAGAGGTTTTGCTAAAGATCATATAGCAATAGATTTGTTGAGGTATAAATCTTTTATATGCTCACACAAATTTACAGACAAAGAATTAATGGAGGACAAAGCTTCAAAATTGGTGGCAAATAACTTTAAAAAAATGCAACCCTTTTTAAATCTGTTTAGCCAAGTGCTAACCACCAACTTAAATGGTGAGCCAGTTTGAAAAGTTAAAAAAAAAGGTTTGGCCAACTATTTGTGCTTAAAATAGTGTCTACATGAAAAAAAGGGAGACTATTATGAAGACTATATTACTTTTTCTAACTTTATTTTCAACCACTATTTTTAATTTACAAGCTCAATGTGTTGATCCAAATTTAATTGACCCAACTGCAGCTTGTATTGCGTTGTACGATCCAGTTTGTGGCTGCGATGGCAAAACTTATGCTAATAGTTGCTCTGCGACTATTGAAGGTGGAGTAATCAGTTACACACAAGGAATTTGCCCCCCAACCGAAACCTACACAATTTGTGCTGGGCAAAGTGTAGAAATAGGATTGCCACGCCAAATAGGCAATACCATATTAACTTGGAGTACTGCAACAGATTTGAGTTGTAGCAACTGCCCCAATCCAATTGCCAGCCCAAGTGTAACAACAACTTACCAGTTAACCACATTTACCACCATAGGTTTTACAACTGAATATGCATACTACGAAGTAATTGTTGATGAAAATTGTCCTTGTGAAGAGGGCGAATTTCCTGAGCCAACTTATTTATATACTATTGGTACGGATGACGAACCTCAGTCGAGCGCAACTGCAGTTTATAGTTGGTCAGATGTTGTTTGGACTGATAATTTATGCAGTTGGTTTTGGGATTTTGGCAATGGTCAAACTTCAACAGATGCTAATCCGCAAGAAGTTGGTTTTACTATACTTGAAAATGCAGTACCTCTTACAGAGCCTTACAATATCTGTTTAACCGTAACCGATTGTAATGGCACCATTGAAATAGATTGTTGTGAAGAATTTTACCCATTAGGTATTAGTAAACCAATATGCGCCTTGCCACCAGATGTTGGGCCGTGTGATGGCATTTGCCAACGTTGGTACTATGATAATGCCGTTAAAGATTGTTTGCAATTTGATTGGGGATGCTGTGATGGTAATGCCAACAATTTTGAAACCTATAGTATTTGTATTGATGCTTGTGCGCCAAGTTGTGATACCAATAACCTACCTTGGTTACAACTGCCTGTTTGCGATAATTGCTACCAACAAGTACAAGTAATTGAATATAACAACCAAACTTACATTGCTTTTTGGGAAGACAATAATGCCTGTTCCGACGCCATAAGCATTGTGTATAATTGTGATGGATCCGTTTTTTGTTATCAAAATGGTTTTGCAGGCTTTCAACAATGCAATAATTTATTAGCCAACTTTACTGTTATTAAAACTTTATGGGATAAAAATGCTGATTGTGATGCTTGCTTTTTACCACCTGACGCTGGTATTTGCCAAGCTGCTTTTTTAAGATATTTTTACAATTCGGCCTCCGAAAATTGCGAAATATTTAGCTGGGGTGGTTGTGGTGGTAATGCCAATAACTACACAACTTTTGAAGCTTGCATGGCTGCTTGTGGCGATAATGGCTGCCCACTCGTAATTGATTTGGGAGCAACTTTGTTAAATACGGCCAGCTATCAAGCGCAACAACAAATTATTTTTGGTGGTAATATTAATGCAAATCAGCAAGTAAATTTTAAGGCTAACAAAATTACAATAGAAAATGGCTTTACAGTTCCGGCAAGTAGCGAGTTTAAGGCTCATATAGGAGCTTGTGATTAATTTACAATTCATTTGCTCAAATTGAAATAATTCTACTTTTTTTAGATTAATATTAGAGTTTTATAAATAGCATTTTAATTAAATTCGATTTATATTTCTTCATATAAAATTTTACTTTCTTTATATTTTTGTTTTAACTAATGAAAATGCTTACCTTTAAAAAACGAAGGTCACAGAAAATATAAATTTATCAAAACGATTAAATCCTTAACATCATCAAAAAGCTATTTTACACAGTTGTAATACTTTTATATAGTTCTTTAGTTTGCCTAAACTACGCATCTGCTCTAACACATTTAGGTGATGATGGCATAGGTGATGCTTGGAAAATAGCAGAAAATGAAGATTTTATCTCTACTTATAAAACAATTGCAAGTATTACTGATACCATAGAAACGATACAAAACATCCTTATTTGCGATAGTCAAAGTTATACCTTGCCCGATGGAACAACAGTTAGCCAAGCAGGAATGTATGAAACAACTTTGCAATCTACACAAGGGTGCGATAGTGTTATTATTACTAATCTTACCATTGCCTCAACAGTTACAATTTGGGAAGAAGTTAATATTTGCGACGGAGAAAGTTACACGCTGCCCGATGGTGCTATAGTAATGGAACAAGACTTTTATTTTTCTTCTGTAACAAATAATGATGGCTGTACGCAGCGCTACAGAACCAACATAACTGTTAATAAGATAGATTTGATAAACACTTGGGTTTTTATTTGTAGAGGAGAAAATTATACGCTACCAGATGGCAGAATAGTAAGCGATGAAGGTACTTATGCAAATAACTTTACTTCTATATATGGCTGCGATAGTATTGTTACTATAATACTCGGAATTAACACACCAATGTTTGAAAGTGAGGTAAGCATTTGTATAGATGAAAGTTATGTTTTAGAAGATGGTTCAACAGTAGCTGTTGCCGACACTTACATTGTTGAATTAACAGACATTGCAACTGGTTGTATTACATCTTACCAAACAACTTTAACTATAAATGATGCGTTTGAAACAACGCAAAACATTATAATTTGTGAAGGACAAATTTTTGAGCTTCCAGATGGAACAGAAGTTAGTACAGTAGGAATGTATGAAAATATTTTACCATCATCACAAGGTTGTGATAGTATTATTTTTACTAATATAAGCATCCAACCAAACCCTTTTATACAAAACGATATAAGTTTATGCGAAGGTTTAACTTACACATTAGAAGATGGGCAAACTGTTTCAGAATCTGGAATTTATACTGTTGAAATAGCTGATACCGAAGGCTGTATTTCCACATTTCAAACAACAATTAACATTAATAATACCATTGAAACCACTCAAAATATTGAAATTTGTGAAGGTCAAATTTTTGAGCTTCCAGATGGAACGGAAGTTAGTACAGTAGGAATGTATGAAAATATTTTACCATCAACACAAGGTTGTGATAGTATTATTACCACCAACCTAAGCATTAACTCAACACCAACTATTACTAATACAGTTAGCATTTGCCGAGGCGCAAATTATGTTTTAGAAGATGGCTCAATGGTGGCTGATGCAGGAACTTACACTGTTGAAATAACAGATTTAACAACTGCTTGCACTACTGTTTACGAAACAACTTTAACTATAAATGATGCTTTTGAAACTACAGAAAACATTGCTATTTGTATCAATCAAAACTACATATTACCCAATGGAATTGAAGTGAGTACAGAAGGAACGTACGAAAGTATTTTACCATCAACACAAGGTTGCGATAGTTTAGTTATAACAAATTTGGCTATTACCTCAATTAAAATTAATATGGTGGAAGAATTAATATTTCTATTAGATAGCGTTAAACTAACCAATACTATTGAAGCAATTAACCCTGTTGAATATTTATGGACGCCATCAACAGGTTTGAACTGTGTTGATTGCCAAGAGCCGGTTGCCATTACCACCGAAGAAACTACCGATTATTTATTGACCGTAACAGATACCATTAGCGGCTGTAAAGCAAGTGCAACAGTAACAGTAATTAGAAGTGAAATTAAGCCAGTTGTACCAAACGCCTTTAGCCCTAATAGCGATGGCATCAATGATTTTTTAAGCCCCCTTAATATTAATGCTGATGTAGATTTCTTATTTATAGTGTATAATCGTTGGGGTCAAAAAATTTTTGAAACCCAAAATATTAATGAACCTTGGGATGGTTCTTTCAAAAATCAGCAACAACAAATGGGCGTTTATATTTGGTATTTTCAATATCAATTACCCAACCAACCATTAAAACAAATGAAAGGTGATGTTACTTTGGTTAGATGATTAAGGTTGAGCCTTAGTATTGAATTTATCTTGCAAATTAATATTTACCTATTCTAAATCTTACCGAAACAACAAAAAAAACGCGAACAAATATTATATTTGTACATTGAATCATTAAAAATGAAAAATCTTTTGAAATTTTTATACACAATACTAATTCTATGCTTTAGTGTTGCCGTTTTTGCACAGGCCAATAAAGAAGAAAGTAAAACCACCCCTTACCAGTTTAACGAAAATCGGTTTAAGCAATTAGGTCAAGAGTTACCAACGCCTAATGTTTATAGAAGTGCTTCTGGTGCGCCAGGGCATTTGTATTG
>ENA-ORXR01000190-ORXR01000190.1-marine-metagenome-genome-assembly--contig:-NODE-190-length-95016-cov-13.932820_pt1 | contig 95016 bp, 78 predicted proteins | sample MGYA00237866_ERZ511479 | MGnify/ENA metagenome assembly ERZ511479
TGGTGGAATTGGTAGACACGTTGGATTCAAAATCCAATGTCGCGAGACGTGCGGGTTCGATTCCCGCCTTGAGTACTTAAAACCCTTTAAAACTGTTGTTTTTAAAGGGTTTATTAATTTATAGGGCTACGAAAGGGGCAACTTATTTGGTATTAAATAGCTTATTTTACTCAAAAATCAAATTAACGAAGTGAAACAAACAAAGATTTGAGGTAAGGCGCTTTTCGCGACTTAATGAGGATTTTGTGAAGCTTGAACGAGTTAAGTTTGGTTTTATCATCAATTATTATTCACCGTTCATGTCACTAAAACCGTAATCCATCAAACATTTTTCTAAACTTGTTATTGCCTGAGTGCTTAATTTTGCAAAGTCTAAATGTTCAATGTTAGCTTCTTTTTTTAATTTATCTAAATCAATTAAAGGATGGTCGTTTAACCAATCCTTTAGATAGCTTTTTTTATATGTCATAATTTCAAAATTTATTATTGTCATGCAAAGAGTAGAATCCTTCTTGAGTTAAAATAATACTATCAAGTAATTTAATCTCTAATAGGTTACAAGCTTCTTTTAGTTTTTGAGTGATTTCAATATCCGCTTCTGATGGATTTAAATTTCCGCTTGGATGGTTGTGAAACATTATGATACCACTTACTTTAATTAGAATAGCACTTCTTAAAATATCTTTTATTGGAACTATACTCGCACAATCACTACCTGATGTTAGATGTTGCACATTTACAACTCCATTGTTTCTGTTCAAGTGTAATACTTTAACTTCTTCATGGTCATCTATGATATCATCGAAATAGGATCTCATAAAATCTGCTGCCTTTTCCGAAGATGTTATCTTAGTAGATGCTATTTTAGTTCTACGGTAATTTACTACTAATTCTCCAACAAAATCTTTAAAGGTTGAGATTCTTTCCATCTTATTTAGTTTAAAAGTTGCTATTTGTTTTTTCATGCTATGGATAAAAATTAAAGCTTTCAAAAAGCAATAACCGAAGGGCAATTGTGTTTGAAAGCTTTAATTTCCATTTGCTATAGAAAAGATAAATAGTGACTTTTAAATGATAGTTAGAATTGTCATTTATGGTTTTATGATTTAATCAATGATGTAGATTGCGAAATATAAATTAAACTAGCATTATCAGAAGCTTCAACTTTTAATCTATTATTTATGTCATTTATAAAAGAGTCGTTCATTTTTTTACTTTTCATCATGAATAGAATGGTTTGGCTATCAATAATATTGTGAACTCCGTCAGAACAAATTATTAATTTATCTTCTTCCTTGAGGGTTAATTCTTCATAAGAAATAATTGATTTTTTAATATCTCCTTGAACTGAGCGAGTTACTATATGAGAATATCTAGAAGATTTAAATGTCTCATTTGATAATTCTCCTTCAGTAAGTTCATTTAATAAATTATGAGACTTACTCTCAAACTTTATTTGTTCATCTGAGTAATGAAGTATCTTAATGTCACCCACCCAAAAACATTTGGCTATATTTTTTGATAGAATAATTGCCCCGATTGTTGTCCCAAGTTTTGAATTATTTAATTCCTGAAATTGACGAATAGCAAGATTTGCTTTATTAATAGCCATTTGAATCGTTTCTTCGTTTATCTCCTCTGTTGTATTAGATAAAAAAGTTAGTATGCTTTCAGTAGCTATTTGTGCTGCAACTTCTCCATTATCATACCCACCCATACCATCTGCAATGAGATACAAATATATGTCAGGACCTATACTTTTTATTAAGATAACGTCTTGATTGACTTTTCTTTTTCCTTTATGTGTTAATGTAGTTGACTTCATTAATTACCTGTAGCTTGTATAGTGCCACCTCCGTGTTTTGTTACTCTTGGTCTAGTTGAAACTTTTACTGGTTTTGCAGAAATACTTTTCTCAGTTGCTTTAGTAGCCCATAAAAATCCTTCTCCAGGTGTTAATGCACTCATATCTGCTGGTGTCAATGTTGAAAGCTGAGTAATTGATTTTTGAATATGTTTAAGCCATTGAGGGCTATTAAATTTATGAAGCAATACAACTGAACTCAATTCAATTATTTCATTCGGCAGGCTAGGTGGGTCTTGGCTTGCTATCATTATACTTACTCCTTTGTGCCTCATCTCTCGTATTGCAGTTACAATATTTCCTGTCAAATCCTTATTGTCCATATACTTATGAGCTTCATCAAAAACTATAAACTTATTAAAGTGAAGGCCATTTAGATTTTTCACCGCCGAGAAAATATTAAGCATAATAACAAAGAGACCTAGTGCTTCATCCTTAACAATAAATTCATCTCTAAGGTCAACAACAATTAATCTACCAGGTTTTAAAACATCTCTCATCATAAAATCGTCATCTACATATTCACGGGCAAAGCTTAGCTTTTGTCTCGCTAAGGCTTTTTGAGAGTTACTTAAAAGCTCGGAAGCCTCTACACTTTCAGCTAGCGCTTCAATGGTAATATTTGATCTATGTTCTTTCATAATAGCTTTAAGTTGCCTTATGTAAGTCGAGTCGTTACCAATCGCTCCTAATATGAACATCCAATCTTGTACATTGAGTTCTTTAGAATTAAAAGCTATAGGTAACACCTTTATAGAAGGGTATTCGGCCTTTCTTTCTTCAATTTTGTCTTTTGGAGTTAATATAATAACATCTTCAATGTTATCTGGTTCAGCTCCATATCTTTCTTTTAATTTAGCTAGTTCATTTTCTTTATCATTTGGTAGAATCATAGAGGTGAACTCAGGCTCATAGTCCATACTCTCACTGTAATGAAAAATCACTCCTGCTAATGGAGATGGTAATTTGTTGATGTTACTAAATTGTTTCAATACCATTTCTGAAATGGTACCTATCGTATAACTTTTTCCACCACCTTGAACGCCAAATAGACTTATCGTATTGGTTTCGCTTAGGTCTATTGCTATTTTCTTTTGAAGAATACTCTCTCCAAGAATACCAAACTGATCGCTAGGCGATGTTTTTCCTATTAGGATATCGTATTCTGGTACAACGTGCACTTTCGACGACGCTTTAGTCGTTGATATTTTCTCCTCTGCAGCTATAGTATGCTCTTCGGTGTGTTCAGGATAAGGTCTTATATCTTTAATAGGAGTATCGTCAACAATCTCAACAATCTCAACAGTTTCTTCATTTGTTTCATCTATATCTAGATCCTCTATATCTGTCTCGATTTCATTTTCAAGCTTTGACTTGAATTTTTGCATAAATGGCTTAAGTTCATTCTTATTCCCAAAGGCTTTGTTCAAATCTTTATCAAAATCACTTTCTTCGAGTCTTTTTGTATTTAGATCAGAATCAGGGTCTAATATGTCATCAATTAATTTGCCTCCAAAAGTAAAAAAGGTAGAGTCATTATCTAGGACTGTTTTCTTATGTCTTTCTTTTGCCGCAAAATCAAAGATCAAACCTAGTCTTTTAAATTTTAGTGTAAAGCCTGCATCTAGTTTTTGCATAAAGGCTAGATATTGATTGTAGGCATTGTTAGATAGGTATTCATATCTATTAGCTCTTTCTAAATAGAAAGTAAGTAACGATTTTAACTCTTTGTTCTTAATCTCACGATCTAAGCGGTCAAATGAATTATTATATTCTGGGTCAAAATGGTTACGCAGAGCCTCAATAGTGTTCTCTATTTGATCTAACATCTTTAATCGCAGCGCATCCTTTTCTGTCTCGCCTAATGATTTTCTACATTTTATTTCAATTACAGAAATAGATATCTCCTTTTTAGAAGGATTTATAGATATCAGAAGGTTATCTGCTCTAGATTTACTTCCTGAAGGAAGGTTTTCAAATAGATTCTGATGAAGATCAATTGGAATTAGGAAAGCATCTTGAAGCATTTCTTTTTTCTCTAAAACACGTTTTGTAAATGCAGAACCTATAACTTCAAAAGCTTTGTTTTTCGTTGAGTTTAGTTGTAATACTAAAGAACTACTCACAGCTCTAAGATCTTCTAATAATATTTTAATTTTATGTTCATCTTCCTCGTTATGTATATCAAGGTTAAATTCTTCAAAATGTGGCCCCAATAAACCGAGTACTTCTGATGTAGGTCGAGTGGTTAAAAAAGAAGAAATACCAAGTATTTCTTCACCAGGAACGTAATCTAATAAAAATGGAATCTTACCATCTTTTGAGGGTTGATCAAAAATTTGAGGACCAAGGTTCTTGTCAAACGTAATTACCCAATCTGAATAGTCGTGTAAGTGAGTTAGTAGCACTTTATCTCGATCATTTAACCTAAGTTGGGTAGAAGGAATAGAAGTGGTAAATTTTGACACCAAAGCACTACTAACAAAGCTTTGAATATTTTCAAATAACTTAATACCGTTAGTTCCTGTGCTACCATATTTAACAGGTAATTTATTAGCTTGAATAAACCTATTCCATTTTATTTGAGATCCATTTTCATCAACTACTACAGAAGAATCTGTAATTAATCCATTTAGATAGAAATTACGATCTTCTATCGAAGGTTTTATGAGCTCTATAGAGATCGGGAATGGGCTAATTAAAAAACTAAGATGCGATGTATAGCTTGATGGATCTTTAAGAAAGTCGGTAATGTTATTTATTGAAAAACGAAGTTTAGGAAACAATCTATTTCTTGAAGGTTGAGAGAATGCTTCTGCCTCTTCAGAAATATTTGATTCTGGATTGATAAGTGTTTTTAGAGATTCTCCGTGCTCTATAATTTTATCATTGCCTTTAAATATTCGGACTTCATAATTGATGTTTTCAAAGACCTTTTCTTTTTCTAATTCAACGAAGGCACTAGAAAACACTTCTGCGTCACCGGCATTAAATAAGTTAACTACCAGCTTATCTATATAAGGATGTTGCGCTAAATAATTTTTTATATGGCGAATAACAAGCTTTAAACTTAAATCTGTCTCTACATAATTATCCTTCGTAATATTAAATAGCAATCTTAAATAATGCTGTAACTGTCTAGATATAGACGTCATTCCATTTTTTGATTCCTGAGAAATCGTACTCAAATACAATCCCCAACCAAAAGATAGTTCACCACTATAATTGTAGGCTTTTTGAGAACTTGATTCAATAAGTACCAATTGATTGTTCTCTGGAGATAGATTACCAATAAACAAGTCTTCTAAATGTTGAGACCAAGCTTCTTTATGTCCAGAGAACTCTCTTGTTTTTCTTTCCCAGTCCTCAAATACTTCTATTAACTGAATTGTCCAAGCAAGTCTAAGTGGATGTAATGGAGAAACTAACAATGCTTCAACTTTACTACCATCAGGTAATTTACTCTTAATGCGAGAAACGTCAATCATTTGAAGCTCTATTAAAAACTCCTTTAGTTTAGTTTTCTCCTCTAATTCAATGTTATCAGATTCTAATTGTATTTTTAATTTACTAGTCCATTTTGAGTAACTTTCAACATACTTCTTTATTTCTTCCTTATGGATAAACAAATTAGTAGTTTCAAATATTCCATCATCATTATCATTTGAATTAACAATAGCGTCAAAAACTTCCTTTCTAAGCTTTAATAATGACTTAGGTACAATCTCATTTAATTCACTTTTAACAAACTCTATGTTTTCAAATCCTATAGCTAGCTTGTTGCTTTTTAGTTGACATTTTACATATCCTAGGCTTTCAGCATTTAAGAGAAACTTATTTTCTATTTGTATAAGCTTCGTTGAAATATTGATTTGATAATTATGCTTGTCAGAATAATTAATATGAAATGTAGAAGAATGTTTTTCCTTTCCATCGTTAATCCAAACATTTGAAGTTTCTGATGGTTCAGGTATATGATACTCTTCATCGTTCTTAAGTGCTTCAATGCGGTACTTTAAGAAAGCTTGTAGTACATTATTAAGTTTGTCTTTTCTCTGGTTTTCATCACGGTCGATGACATCCTCTATGACATAATCAAAATCGTCAGAATCACAAGTTAATTTATAAGGAAAAGTGTTTTTATGAGTATCTGGATCAACCTTTTTTGCATCTTCCCAAGCTCTTTGAATTTTAGAATCTCTAAATTCATCATCAGCATTAAGCATATTTGCGTGTTCATCCTCGGCAAGAACTTTTAGAAAGTAAGATCCTTCTTCTATTATATTTGGGTTAAGCTCTAAAGTAACATCTCTATATGGTCTATTTGAATTTGAGTTTTTTACTTTTCTTAAAACAGTAATTTCTTCTCCATTACTACCATTTACAGCCATCAAAATAATTCTAAAGAACTTCAAGTCTTTGATGTCTTTAGGATTAGGATTGGTACGGAAACGAACTTTTAACTTGGCGATTTTTCCCTCTTTTGCATATAAGACATTAGTACCTTCCTCAATTTTTAAATCTGTTGACTTTATTTCTTCAGTGATTAACTTGATATGAGTAAAATCCAAATCAGGTATTGGCCAGTTACTAAAATTTAAGTTGCTGTAACTTGAATTTATGGTATCACAAATATCTTGAGCATTTTTAGCTTCTTTTTCTTTCTTTAAAAAATCAACAATATCCTTTTGGATAGAATCATTTTCTAATCTTAAATCAGCTATACGGTCATACAGCGGTTTATTAAATGCAGATAAAAGCTCTACACTTTCTCTATTAAAATTAAGCCTAGACCTTGTTTTTTCTTTTTGATCTAGTAATATTTCATCAGGAATCAGAGATAAATGGAATAGATTATTACCAATAGACTCGGCATTATACTTGTCTTCTGAGACTGCAATTAGATAATCTATTATTTCTGAATTAGATGGATCTAAGTAGCCTATGATATCTGTAGATATAACCTCATACATATCATCAGGTATTTCATCTATAAGTGTATCTACTAACTCATTTTCTATTCCTTCTAGAGAGATCTCTTTAAATGTGGCATTACCGTAAGAATCTTCAGCGGCTGTTCTGCTGTTAGATGGAATTAAAATTAATAGAGGCTTATCCTGTTTATTTCTTAATTCAATAAGTTTTGTGGCCGAAATATATCTTGCATCTGATTTTTCATTTTCTGAAACGATGTGCAAATCTAAGTGCGAATGTTCTTTTCTAATTAAATCCCACAGATACTCTAATTCTGAAGCGCCCAGTCCAGTAATTTTCATACAATGTCCTGCAGAAGCGTTTTCAAAATCCGTTCTATGAAGTTCTAGAATTAGATTAATTATCTTTTGGTAATATATGTTTATGGTAATTGTATCCATTCTTATTTAATCATTTAATTCATAACGTGGACGTATCCTTTGTAAAATATATGCGTCACTTAAATCATTATAAAAACCTATTTGACGTAACTTCATTTTAAATGCCTCAACATTTTCTTTAAAAGCTAAATGAGTATTTAAATCAGCATCTTCAAATCGTTTTTCCGATATACCATTTATAATCAAACCATACCTATCTCTTATATTTTCTATAAGTTCTTCTATTGATAATGTTTTAGTTTTAAACTTGTCATCCTCTACATTAAGAACTAATATTTGTACTAATGTCTCTAATAACCTAGTTCCTAAAACATAGCGTCTTGGATGCTTTTTACTTCTTCCTTGAGACATAAAACCTCTCTCAGAATTTTTTTGAGATAAATTATCAATAAGCTGAACGTGGTAGCGGTACTGATAAGTTCCACGAGCCTTAACGATAAGCTCTATGTATTTGTCAAAATAGGTGTCTTCATATTTCACCATATCTTTTATAAGTTCTCTATCGTCTTCTTCAAGAGAATTGTAAAGATTATCCCATTGGGTTTCAAAATAAATTTCAAATCCATCTGGTTTTTTTGCTAATGCTGTAAGTGCTTTATCAAGGTTAGACGAATCCGTTTTTTCCAATTTCAGCCTTCTTAAAGCAGCATTTACTTGAAACGTTGCTTTAACATAGTCGTAAACACTATTAGTTAGATTTTCTGCATCTGCACTCGCCAGTTTTGAAATCTTACTTTCATTGTTGTCTGTAGCATCTATTACAATACTCCAATTATCCTTGTGCTCAATAGATCCTTTTTCTACCATTTCTGGCAGTAGATATACTAGCTTTTGAATATAAATTGAAAGATGAAAAGAGGTGATTGTTTTTAAATAATCGACCACTACATTTCTTGGGATTTTTCTCTTGTAAACAAGTAAGCGCCTTACATCATCACAATATAGTTTTGCTTGTTTGTCAAGTAAAGGTCTAATTTGATTTAATGAACTATTTGTGTCTAAAAAACCTGGCTTGATATTTTTTATAATATGCAATAATCCCAAACTATCAACATCTAAACCATCCTTAATATTAATCTTATTAGTAGTGTTATCCCAGCTTTCCATTAAAAAGCTTTTTAAGTCTTCCTTTACTTTAGGGTTAGCACCTAACATAAGGTAAACTTGATCTGCTGTATTATAGTCTCTGTTGTGGGCTGCATTTCGTACACGGTAGCTCTCAAGATGTATAGGTCTCAAGGAAGATATCTTTTCTTTATCAAGATTTCCTCTAAAAACCATATTTACTAAGTTACTGCGCATCCATAGCTCAGCAGCTTCTTTGTTTTCACTAAAGCCTTTGACATCCCCATCTTCTTCAAGCTTTGAAAATACACGCTGTAGTGTCTTCAAATCTATAAATGAGTTACTTCTGGCTCTTTGCCTAGGTCGCATGCCATTATGTTTCAACAACATAAATAGGTTTACAAAAACATTATCAATTTTTACAGCTTTGGCATCTCCAGCATAGATAAGTTCGTTTCTTAAGACACTTTCTTCTTTGTTTAATTTTATTGCCATAACTATAATTCCATTGTTGCTATGCTTAGATGATTATTAGCATCCTTGCTGATTTCATAAAACTCTATGTTGTCCTTAGTCACTACAACTTTGTTATACGTAAGGTTTTCTAAAAGATTTTTGAATATGGTTAATTCAACAAACTTTCCTCTTATATCATTTAAAGATGGACTGTATCCTTTTTGAATGAAATAAAGCATTTCAAAAAGGTCTAAAGAAATCACTAATTCTATGTGTTGGTCCTTTTTATGTCTAAATACGAGACTATCTGGTTCGTATTCTAAATATTTAACAAGATGATCTGTGCGACTTACAAAAAGTTCAAAATCGTTAAGATCAAATAATCTAAATGATTTACTAAACGGATCATTTATTTCAGAAGAACTTAAAACCAAATGCTTTTGCCAGATCGCTTCATTCTCACAACCTTCATTCATTGAAATAGCTTGAGAAATAGACATCTTTAATTTAAGTAGTGAATCTTCAGATAGTTGTTCAAATAACTCCGGTAGTAATTTTTTAAGAGCATCAATATTGGTTGTAGACTTAAAATCTGTCCAACTTGTAGCTTTGTATTCAACTAAAGGTGTTATCTCATAAAAATCTGTTCCAGTATTTTGAATACTGATTTGTTTTACTCCAGTAGACTCTTCTTGAATTATTTCTTTGATTTGTTCTAAACACGCTTTCGCGAAAGCGGAAGTATCAACAAAATCTTCATTAACGAATGATAAATTTGTTTTCTTAGCCTCATCATTATTAGTCACATAATCCAACTCAACATCTGAAACACTATTTTCTTTATCTACATTAAGTGCTTTATAAAAACTCAACAAAGATTGGTAAGGCAAACGCTTTTGATAATTACTAATGCGACCTTCAAAATACTGATGTCTTATATAGGTTTTTTGGATGGTCTTAATTTTATCTAGTAACTCTTCTGTCTGCTCGTGAGCTGGAGCCCAGATCTTATTGTTATTAAAATCGTTTATTAAGTCAAATGACCTATCAGAAAACTCTAAGTAGTGTCTATTAATGTGCTGACCAAAGAACAAATCTCTGTCCAGGTTAGGTATGGCTACATTACCAATGTCTGTCTCTCTTAAAAGTTTAATTAACCTATCGTTATCTCCAGAATCTTCATAATCTGAGTTAGTAAGATTAAAATAATACAGCTGCCAATATTCTTCTGGTTTATGTTGAAGTTCTTTGTAAACGCCTTCTACTTCTTCACAACTATGATCTCTTGAAATCATAAACGCGATGTAAGACCTTAAATCTCGCATTGTAATATGAAGTTCTCTTTTTAAGCCAACTGTGCGCAGTAGCCACTCCATTCTGGTAATTACTTCGTCTCCAGAAGCAGGATCATTAAGCGATTCTACATTGTATTTTATAAAACACTTATTTGCAAAAGAACATCCTTCACACTTATTCCAGAGGCTCTTTTTTGTAAGCGCTTTTACTTGTTGTCTAAATAAACTCGGTTCTTCATCATCTACAGCGGTAACAGACCTAAGATTAAGGTTAATAATCATTAATCCTTGTGGCAACTCAAAGTGCCCTTCTTTATAAAAATATTGATCTATAGTATCGTGAAGTGACTTATATTTTTCTGAGGTCTTTAAAAATTCAACCAGACGACCTTCGTTAATCGCAATTACTCTTCCTTCAGTAGCGTTATTATAATTTTTTAATCCTTCAAAAGGGTTGAAAAATGATTCAAGAACCTCATTATTTATTTTTCCATCTTCATCTTGTGAACCGTCATAATTACTCTCATAAGGCGTTCCATTTACGTCAAACTTGGCGCCGTTTTTATGCCCAAAGCGTTTTAGGTTTTTTACACTAGGATCATCTTCTATTTTTCTAATAAAAGCAGTTTTACCATCTCCTGCGTTTCCTGTAATGATGATGAGTTTAAAACGAGCATCTAGAATATCCGGTATTAATTTTCTGTCTAGTTTTGACGGAGAGTAGGTAAGCTGGTCATAATTAGAGCCACGATCATTTACACGTGTTCCCCAATTTCCAGATTTAGACTGACTGTAAAGTGAGTTTATGTAATCTACTATATCTATACCTTCAACATCAATTTTATGCTCCTTTAATCTACTAGTATTCTCTTCAAAAGATTCTTTTAATGCATTGTAAACACGAGTGATATTGCCATCATTAAAGTTACGAGCACCACCTTGCCAAAAGGTTTCGTTTATTAAAATTTCATTATCTACTTTAATTACAATTTTAAGTTTATCGCCAAATGAAATTGAAGTCTTATAACGATTAATAGTATCTTTAAACTTACCTAATGAAGAGTGGACGGTCTTGCGAATATCACTATACGTTGACATTTCATTCAATAGTTTAATACTCGTGCTACCTTGACGTATAAAGACTTCTGTGCGGTATAGTTTCCCGTCTTGAACGCCTTCATCTTTATTTATATTTTCAGCAAGAAGATTGTCTTCACCTATTTCTTCAAGGCTTTCGAGCATTTCCTTAGCATTTGTAAAACGACTGTCTCGCTTAGTGCCAATAGCTTTCAATAAAAATTCTGAAAAATTATCAGAGATTCTAGTATTAAGCTCTTTTGGGTTTGTTGGATCTTTACTAATACTTGGTATTCTAAATTGTGGCCAAGGATAGTGTTTTGTTACTAATTCATACAAGGTAATTCCTAGTGCAAATGTATCCGCAGAGAAATCCCAATTAATGTTATGTCCATCTAATAAATCTGGTGCTAAATAAGGATTAGTACCTACATAAGATTTATCATTTTGTATAAGCGAAGCCACATTAAAATCAATAAGTACAAAGCGACCTTTGTTATCCCAAATAATATTTTGAGGTTTTACATCTCTATGTAATATTGGTGTTTCTAGCGTTTGCAGATAATCCAAAGCAGAAAGCATTTCTGTAGCTAGTTTATATACCGTTGAGATAGATAGGTTTGCATCTGTTTTGATATACATACTCAAGTTATCTCCATCCAAAAACTCTGTGGTAGTATAAAACTGATTTTGCGGTGTTGTACCGTTCCAGCTAAACTTTACAATATTTGGATGATCTAATTCTCGTAGTGCATTATATTCATCTAAAACAGAACTAATGTTTACACTTTCGTGAAAAAGTTTAAGTGCATAATCACGTCCTTGTAAATCGTGTTTTGCTTTAAATACTCTAGAGTAACCGCCACGACCTAAAATTTTATGAATAATATAATCTCCAACTTTATCACCTTCTTTAACTTCGTATGTATCTTTTGCTTGAGAACTAGAAGACGTGGTCGATTTAGTTTGTTCCTTTGTAGAAAGCTCTATTTTTAAAGCATCATCAATAAATGCTTCAAGTTCTTCTAAGCTATCAATACGTTGATCGCTGTCTGTAAGAATGGTTTTAAGGCAAATCTCGTCAAGCCATTGTGGTAGCGAACCATTCTCTGCAGACGGCAAACGGTCTTTGGGTAAAGCACCTCCCAACTTATCCAATTCAAAAGGACTATTTATAGGTTCTTTACCAGAAAATAACCAGGAGATTAATACCCCAAATGAATAAATATCTGAAGCTCTAGATGCATCTTTTGCTATAAGTTCTAATGGATGATATGGAGAAGCATTAGACTCGCTTATCGTGTGCATTACCGTATAACCATTATCGTTATGGTCTGTAAAGTATGACTTCCCAAAATTACCCAAATAGGCATATCCATTATTTAAAAAAATATTCTCTGGGTTAATATCTCTATGAAAGATGTTCTCTTTATGAGCTGCTTTTAAAGCACTCATTATATTCTTAAGAATATTTATCTTTTCGTCAAACGTAAAGGTTTTGTTTCTAGCTGCAGATCTTAGGGAGTCTTCTTCCATTAAATCTGTAATCTCATAAAACAGATGGTTTTCTTCATCTACTTTGAACTCTACAGGTAATATAAAAGGATTAGATCTTATTTTTTGAAGCGCATTAAATTGATTTTTGATACTTTCTTCTCGCAATCTTAATTCTTCTGGAGAAAGACCTACAACTTGTAATGCATATTCTTTAACACGCTTGCGTATGTTTGAGGTTACATTTTTAGGCTTCACAAGGTACTCCACATAATTATCGGACTCTTGTTTTAAAATCTCAACAATCTCATAACCTTGTACCTCCTTTTTTTCATCTGGAGACTTCCTATTTTGCTCACCTATTAAAAATTGAACAATATCATCTTGAATGTCTATAATATCGTCTTCTCGTTTACCTACTTGACTAGGATCTGTAATGTGATTTATCAATTTATCCGACAAGGTAAATGTCATATCTGCTGCTTTCTGCCACATTAAGGGCTGAAAGGAGTTAGGATAAGACAACGTAACCATATTATCTATCCAAGCTCTACCATAACTATGTTTAGCTTCTCTCAATTTTGAAGCAAGAATAGCGGTTTTTTGACGATTAGTTTTTAATGGATTTGGCTTTTGTCTATCATTTACATACCAGTAATCATCTGCGCCTTCTATACGTCCTTTCCAATCCTTATTCTCAACATTGTAAATAGCGTGCGGTGCAACTACAATTAAATCATACTCCCAAAACTGCGTGCGATTGTTACGAGGATTAGTAGATGCTATCTCTACATTAGGAATTAAAAAGTATGTGTCTGGAAGCTTAATTTGCAAGAAATCGAGCAAACGTTTTTCTCCAGCATTTACAACTGAATCAAAATATGGTGGTTTAATTATTTTTGCCATTCTTCAATTTCTTTTTCTACAAGATTTATAGCTTTTAATTCTTTTTCTATTGCAATTGATATATTCTCTTTATAGGACATTATCATATCGTGAATCTTATTCATTAAAGAATCTTCTAAAATTGGAATAGGAAGTAATTCTAAATGATGAGGCTCAATTTGAGGAATAACGGAACCATAGGAAAAGCTGTTAATAGCTTTAAATCCTAGAGTCGATGAAATAAAAGCAAATAAATAACCAACTTTTATTTTATGGTGATTAATTCTCAAAATATGTTGAGAGGCGGTTTTTCCCGATAAATAACGATTCACCAGCGTTGAATGTCCTATTGTACCGCCACAAGTGACGAGTATTTGATCTTCTACAATCTTTAAAGATTCCAAATGTTTGGTTTTAGCAATAGATAATTTTTTATCACTTTTAGGTATTGCCTTCATAATTTCTCCACCTCCAAAAAATTCTAATCCTTTGTCTACATAATGTCTTTTGAAAATTCCAGGACGATATATTTCTGAACTAACATCTTTTAGAAGACTATATTCCAATGTCTTGATGTGTTTAATTATTTGTATTCCTTCTGAGCTGAAACACTCCGCTTCAAACCTTTTATGATGCGAATTTTTTATTGAGTTAATTGAAATAGTTGCTCTTGTATTACTCAATTTAAAATCTATTCCTTCAGATATTAACTTTTGGGCACTTTTTAAAAAATTATTAGCTGAGACGCGTAAATCTGAAGACTCAATAATCAAATTGTTAATTTTCGTTTGCTTTATTTTTGGAAGTATAGGAATTTTTAAATGCTCTAAATGATGTGGTTCTATATGTTTTACTACTCCTCCATATCCAGATTGGGTCAACAATCCGTATCCATATTTTGAAGATAGAAAGGCGTACATATATCCTCTCTTGATTTTATTTTCTTTAGGCTTAATTCTAACCAAATCATCAGTTCCTATTTTATTTTCATAATTTTTATTAGTCAGAAAAACCTTTCCCAAAGTACCAGATCTTGTTACAAAAATCCAATTCTTCTTTATTTTCAATTCATCAAGATATGCAGAGTATTTTTTTGAAATAAATTTTTCAGCATCAATATTTGCCTTGAATAAATCCGAGGCGGTGTAAAAAGGAAGTCCATTTGCTCCAGATGGCACATAAACTCTTTTATGAATATTACCTTTATACAATTCAAGCGCTTCGTCTTTCAGAAACACGGTTTCATAAGGACACTGTTCCTCAATTATTCTTCTAGTACTAACACCATCACTTAAATGGTAAGATGCGTCTAACCTTTGTCCTGATTCAATTAGCCAGTTTTGTTTTACAGTTGTCAACTTCATATTGTGGCTCCTTTAAGAAATTCTATATATGCGTTTTTTATCTTTGGTAAATCATCATCAAGCTTCTTAATTTTCTCTCTACGTATTTTCAAATTTTTGTCCCCATTAGCTTTTTTAGTTAAATACCTAGTTTCTTTGTTGAATAATAATTCTGCACCATCGTCATCTCTCAAATAAATAGGATTTCCACGTCGATCCTTACCTAGTTTTTCAGCTATTGCCATAAAGACATCATAATTCTCATTAGATTCTTGCGCTAGTTGTCTTTGTTCTTCGGTCTTCTTTTCTAAAAATAACAGAGAGGCTTGAACACCTACTTGTGGCAAAAATGCCTCTACAGCTAAATCAATTGATGCTAATATTTTAAAACGATCCAATATCCACTCTCTAACTGAAAGCATATTTGGATTACCTAATATTCCGTCAGGTAATACAACCGCCATCTTACCACCATCTTTCAGAAAATCATAACACGCTTCAATAAATAGTACTTCTGGAGCTGTACTATACTTACTCAAATGATAACGAGATGCAATTTCAGTTTCTACTTTTACTTTGGCTCCAAATGGAGGATTCGTAAAAATCATATCAAACTTGCCACGAGCATCTGTACCGTAGGCATTTTCAATATCTTGCATTTCGCGCAAGCTGTTGTCAATAGCATTATTAATTTTTTCAACTTCTGTTGGGTGTTCCCATAAAGGATAGGCTAAAGAATTAACGTGAAAAATATTTGCGTGACCATCACCACCCATTACCATATTCATACGGGCAGCTTTCTTTAAATCTGGATCAAAGTCAAAACCAAAAATGCTGTTTTCTGCATAGATTCTTACTTTTTCATTTACTTCTGGGGAATTGTATTTTTCTTCTAAAAATGGACCTTCTAATTCTGGAAACATTTCTTTTGCCATCTGCTGGCGTACGTGGTCTAATACCATTACCAAGAAACCTCCAGAACCACACGCAGGATCTAAAACACGATGATGCTCTTTAGGATCCAACATTTCTACCATACATTTTACAATGTTACGAGGTGTAAAAAATTGACCTGCCTCTTGCTTTAAAGTGTTACTTACAATGGTTTCATAAGCCAATCCTTTAACATCTACAGACGCATCTAAAAAGGAATATTTTGCTAATTCTCCAGCAATAAACGCCAATCCTTTATCTGTCAAGTCAATACTTTCATTCCCTTGAAATACCTCAGAGAATAAGGTGTCGTTTTTAAGTTCTGTAAAAAGTCCTTTAATTCTTTTTGCTACTGCTTTTCTTCCTTCTTCAGTGTTTTGTTCCTTTACACCAACCCAAAATTTACGACGGTAGCTTTCGCCATTAGGTAATTCCATAAAGCGACGTTTCTCATCATACAGCTTACAGAATATTAAATTGAGTAATTGCCAGAACGCGTCTTTTTTGCGACCTTCATTACCGTATATGTAATCGTGTGAGCGCTTAAAAACCTTTATTAAAGAATCATTTGCAGGAGTACGCGTGTGCGAGCGGTCTGCTCGGTCTAGATCTTCTAATGTTTCTCCTTCTCCTGGAAAGTCTGATAAATCTGTAAATTCATAATCAAAACCAATATCATCATCTTCCTTTTGCAAGAAGTTGTAGCTAGAGCCATTTGCCCATAGCCCAAACTCACAACTTTCTACAGCGCCCATTGCGTTTTCTAGCGTGGCGGTAACACCTTTCTTTTTATCAGTGTCTTTTACTTTATCATCTTGAACTATAGCGATTCTAATAATAAAATCTTGTTCGTGAGGTTTCCCTTTTTCAAAGATGACCAAGTTTACTTTTTGTTTCTTGGTTCTTCCTGTTTCTGGATCTTCGTACTCTACTGTAAAGTCACGTTCCATATCATCTAAGTCGAAGCCGTACTCTTCGTTAAGCATTAATATGACTGACTGCAGGTTAGCCTCCTGAGCTTTTATTTTCTTGACTTCTCCTGAGAGAATACATACCAGCTCGTTATCTTCTAGTACTATTTCTTCTTTACTTTTTATATCTGTAGACATTTTTAAGATGATTCGTTTAGTTGGTTAACTATATTTTTATGCTCTCTAAAATCTCTTCATAAGAGAGCACTTTATGTGTTTCTATTATTTGATTGATTAATACACTGCGTTCTTCCATTTCTAAAGTTTCAATCAAAATTTGTTTGATTATTTTCAATTCCTCTGGGTACTCTTTTAGTATTTCAGAAATATCAATACCTAATAAGGTTGCACCGCCTTTTACCGTTGTGAAATCTTCAGTATAGATAGCATCATAGTAATTAACAGCTGCTCGCTCTTCATTTATTGTTAAGTAATTTTCAAGAATGAAGCCTATATCATCAGCATCTTTATTGCTTTTGTGATAGCGGTCTTTCCAGGCAGTTATCTTCAGGAGAAATATTCCACTTAAAGAAGCTATTTGTATTTCTATTTCTTGATCTACACGTACTTTTAGTGATGCTTCCTCTGCTGCATCAAAACCTAAAACTGACATAGCAAAACTCTCGTCTGGTGGCCAAAATATTTTACTATCCTGTTTCATTATATCACCAAAAGGCACAACATCTAATTGAAATTTATCCTTATAAATAAATCGCTGTTTTTGATCTGGATCTTTAGTGAAATTCTCAAGTTTCACGATGTCTTCTTCCACTTTTTGCCATTGTTCCCAGTCGTTTACTGTAATCGCTATATCTAGATCGTGGGTTAATCGACCTGATTTCTCATTATGCAATTCCATAACGATATCTCTTGCGGTGGCTCCAATTACAAAAAAGGAAATACCTACTTCTTTAAAGTAAGCAGTAAGCTCAATAAGAATAGGCTTTAATAATGGATGCGTAAACTTATCACTAGATATATCTAAGCTCATTCTCTAGTATTTGTTTAGCTGTTTCTATATTTCTACCGAAACCGCTGTTAATTAAATCTGCATATATTAAAAGTGCTGGCGCTATTTTATCGTTGCCTAAATCATTTTTCCAGAATTTTTGCAATACTTCTATTTCTCCATTTTCTCCTGGCACCAAGCGAAACTTTTTAGCAAGTTCTGATAACTCTAAATCTGTAAAGATTACAAATTGTTCAGGTCTTAAATTATTAGTCAGCAAAGCGCCTCCTGGTTCGCCACCCCATAAAATAACACCATCATTACTTTGAGTATCTAACTGCTTCCAATTGCGCTGCCCATCTGGATCCACAAAGCGCATTCGCTTTCTTACGATACGAGGTCTCAGTACTGCATTAAATTCTACAATCCAACGTTCTAATAATTCATTAGTATTTTTAAGAACACGTTTGTCATTTGTCTTTAATAGAAAATTAAGCTCTTCTAGCTCAGCCATCACATTACTTACAGAGCCTATAGAGACATCTGCTTTCTCAGCTATTTTCCTATAAGAGTCTTGTAAATGTTCAGGCTTATATAATAAATGGAACAATATTTTCAAACCTGCCTCCTGAAAAGCGCGAGATTGATTAGTCTTTTCCTTTTTCGCTTTCTTTTGACCTTCTATAAAAACAACAAGATCATTATATTTAATAAATGCGTTTCCTGCTATATCGATATAGTTAAAACCGCGATCCTTTAGTTCTTCTGTAGCGTTTTTAGAAATGTACTCAGCAATTAAGATAATAGGCCTTTTGCTGTGACTCTTCATATCTTCTAATTGAGACATTATTAAACCTTGATTAGATGTTCTTACTGCAGATTTCGCTACAACTATAAATTGCTCGTTTTTGATACCTAAGAGCGCATCATAGTTAGGTCTATTGCTGTCTATTTCAATAGGTATGTTAATAAGCTGCTCTAGCTTAGAAGTAGCTTCATATATGAAGTCATTGTTACGATACATATTAGTTAGTGTTCATTATTTTATAGTGTTCAGTGACAATGAACAGTCAAATATAATGAACATAATCCATTAACACATAAAAAAACATATTAATATGACATAATTGATCGTATTAGAAGAATTTAAATACAAAAATTTTCGTTTTTAGAGTGTAAAACTAAAATCAAATGTCAAGGGGGAAGACTCCTTATTACCAAAAAAACGACAAGCATTATCGCTAACTCCACAAGACATTAGATAAGATTTTAATTCAGAAGCTTTTGAATAACCAGTTGCATCAAAATAAGTTAAGTATTTGTGACTAGTAATGATATATAACATTTCATCAAAATGTTTTTTATCAAATATTTCTGTTCCGTAATTACAATCGGTATCGCCTGTATATCTATAATTTTTAAAATTTTGTTTTAACATGGACTCTAATCCGTTTGGATTGAGTGGAGCTATAATAGATTTTCTGAAATTAATATCAGTTTTACCATATCTCAATTTATTATTATCCTCATATGGAAATAGAAAATTGTAAATTCTAGCGTTGAGATTAGTTGTAATTCCAATTTTGAAATAAGGCTTATCGGTAAAATATAACATGTAAAAATGTTTGGGCCAGGGTTTCTGATTTCTTCTCATAAGCTAATTAAATTATTAGTTGGTTTTACTTCATCTAAAAGCATGCCTTTAGATTCACTTATAATTCTAGAGTAATTACTGTTTATATCACTTTTCGAAACCACCTTATCACTAAAATTCATTTTCGGGATTGAAGTTTTATCGTAATCGAATTGGTACTCAATAATCTCTCTAGGTTCTCCTTCTGCAACAATGCCAAAAAACTGTCCAGTTTTTGAGTTTAGAATAGTACTGACTTTAACTTTGTCTCTCTCTTGAATGCTTTGACTATAAGAGTTTCCTGTATTTCTTTTAGGTTGAAAGAGCATACCACCGCCTGTTCCTTTACTAGTGCCTTTTGTCCAATATGTTTTATCTTCTTTACTGAAAACGCTTTTAATCATTTCAGCTGTTTTAGCGTTAGACGTTCTACCGAAAAACTGATTCCCCAAATTGGCTAGAATTACCTGTGCTTTTTCAACTCCGTATCGTTGGACGATTTGACTATAATCTTGTACACCAAATACCGTTGCAACCCTATTACTTCTTGCAGTTGCAGGTATCATTTCAAAGTTGGGAATATAGATGGTTGGTGCTTCGTCTAGAATAATTATACTATGATGCCGATTTGGTTGATTCATCAACCTTGCGCATGTTGAAATGATTAGTGAAATGGCAGGGGCATAGGTGCTTGAAAGCGTACTATCATTGCCTAAGCAAAGAAACTTTGGGTTTTCGGGGTCGTTTATGTTTAAATCAACATCATCGCCAGATAAAAGCCAGAAAACATCTGGTGCGTTTAATCTCGATAAAGCTGTTTGAAGTGTAGAAATAACGCCTGCAACTTGTTTTTCAGCCCCACGTTGCATAGCTTGTCTTATACTTGTTACCATTCCTGATGCTTCGGGATCTGAACTCACTTTATTCATTAAAGTTTCTGCATCACATTCTAGAACAAGACTAATTATATGGGGTAGGGTACAATATTGAGGGTAAGTTTTTTTAACATACCAAATAAGCCCTGTTAAAATACTTTGTGCATCTCTATCCCAAAACTGTCTTTGCTTGATAGTCTCAGGAAGCAAATTATTAATAATTACCTCACTATACTCAAATGCATGGGCGGATTTCTCTAAATATTTTGGTGCTAATGGGTTTACTCGATGACTATTTTGAGGATTTTTAAAATCTACAAAATAAGGTTTAATATTTGAGTTTTGCTTTTGAAAATAAAACAACAAATAATGGCTCAATTCTGGACTTTTAAAATCGTATAGTACTCCTGAAAAATTCTTTTCTACTGCTTGTTTGATAATAGGCTTGATAAAGCTTTCAGACTTACCTGAACCAGCACCACCCTGAACATATATACCTCTTGTTGGATTATCTAAACTTACGTTGTTTGGTTGTGCCTTAAACAAAAAGCCTAATGGATTTTGATTTACGTTTTTTTCTTCAGTAATAGGTTTAATTACCTTTGATTTCATAAATGCAAAAACAACAATTCCGATATTTATTGAAAAGATGACAGTTTGAATCTGAGTGTCGTTTGATGAGAATTCAGAAGCTCTAATTGATTTAATTAATAAATACTCTAACATAATAATTATCTCTGCTATTAATACAGCATTTAGACTATTTAAAACAAGCTTTCGGATTGCCAATAATATTAGAAATGGATGAATTATATATGAAATTTGAAAAATTAGATTAGTCGTATATTTATTAAATACTAATGCATTCGAAGCTGAGATTATCCATATTAAAGGATAGATTGCCATAAAGATGCACAGTACGATTTTAATGATTTTTTTCATAATTCTATTTCTTTAGTTTTTTGTTTTTTCTTCTCGATTTCGATTCTTTTATTTACTAATGCTATTTCCTGTGACGAACCGTTTTTTAAAGCGTTTTGATTATTAAATTTTTCTATTTCGTTTCTTGAATAATTAAACTTTTGATCAAATGATTTTTCATTTGCATTAATCCATGCTTTTCTATCAAATCCAACTGTATAGCTATTATTTCCAATTTTTCTCTGGGTAAATTTTTCGTTAGCTGTAGGACTTAATTTTATCTTTTGCGTTCTGTCTTTTCGACTAACAACTACATGAATATGACTTTGTAAACCCTCTTTCAAAACACCAGATTTCACACTACCCTGAACAACTTCTTTATCAGTCCCTTTATATTTTCTTTGATGCTCAATTTTAGCGAAGTAAACTAAGTCGTTTCCGCTTTTTACTCCAATATCTTGCTTGTTGAAATTGGTAGCATAATTATCCATCGCTTGTATTGTATATTCTTGTAAAAGAGAATTGTATTTTTCAAATTCTTTTTTATTCATTTGCCAGGTGTTTTCGACAGCTCGTCCTTGTGTTGCTTTCTTTGCTAAATACTCTAATTCATTCTTGCTAAAATTGATGGTAGGCGCGAAGTACTTAGCATCATTTTTTCCTAATTTATATTTGTTATTATCAATACTATGTTTGACTTCTACGCTACTTATATTTTTTGATTTCGCATTGAAAAAAGATTGTTGCCTACTTCTAATGTCGATTTCCTTTTCTCTGGATTGTGCATTATTAGCCAAGACCTCCAATTCAACATTTTCTTTATCTAAATAATCGACAAGAGTTGCAGAACTTCCAGTATTATTTCCCCCATCAGAACTATGTGGTTTACTTATAGGCATCATCTAAATATTTCTTTTATTCTTTCATTAATACCTGTCTTATTTTTAGTATCTAAAAATGAAGCAATCTCCAACAAACCATTTTGCTGTTTTAACAATTCAGCTTTCACAAGCTGAGTTCTTTCTTTATCGGCTGTATTCATTTTATTGAGTAAAACATTAAGATTCTCTGTCAATTCTGAAAGTCTATCTTGATTGTTTTTACTGCTCAAATAAACTTCGTCTTTTAATGGTTTTAGAATATCTCGTTCTTGCACTTTTAAAAAGGAAACTATTCTTTTATCCAAGGTTTTTACCATAGTAGAAGGGTTCTCGTTTATGGCATTTTTCGGGTTAATACCTGTCCTTTTGAAATAGGTAATCATGCTCTCAACAAGTCCTCCAATTGTACTTCCAAATGACTCAGTTAACTTCTTAATTTCTTTATGACTTCTATCGCTTATTATTATGCTTTTTTTCTTCATTTTATAATTTTTATATCTGATTATCAGCTTTTTAATGCTTTTGCTCTAAATGATTTATAAAACCTTATAACTGGTCTAAACCCATAACATTTTGTTTTGCAGTATTTTAGCCCCGCAGGGCAAGTCGAATAATAGGGGCTCTGCCCCTGTTCGACTTGCTCCCTTTTTAAGTGACCATTTTCACTAAATAATCATTAATGTCATTGAAGCCTTTATAAAGCATACTACCATCATTAATTTTTACTAGATTTTCTTTTAAAAATATAGTCGCCTTTTTACCAGATTCATCATTATCTAAGTAGGTGCTTATTGTGCCATATTTTTGAAGCTTTGGAATTAGATTTCTAATTAAAGATGTTGAATTACATATGATGTAATCTTCCTCTAAATTTTTATTTTTATGTAGTGTTTTGTAGGATAAAAAATCTATGAATCCTTCAAAGACACAAACCGTAGTATTTCCATAATTAAAAGTTGTAATTCCTTTTTTTCCTATACATCCTTTGAAGTATTTATTCCTTAATTCAAATGACCCAAAATCATTTTTAAAAGCTAGTGCGAAGTATGTTTTCCCTTTTTGCTTATAGTAGATTTCTTTGCAGAATTCATTTGCAACTTTTACACTAATTGAACGAGATTCTAAGTAAGTAATTAATGCATGATTTCGTAACTCTGTAACTTTAATGATTTCATAAGAAATTTGCTTTTCAGTAGTTTCAAATTTTACTCGCTTTTGAAAAGAAAAATTAGAAATATCATTACTTAAGAATTCTAAAGTTTCTAGAATGGAACATCGCTTTAGTCTTGTTACTAAATCGATTATATTGCCCCCGAACCCTTCCCCATGGTCATACCATCTATTGAGAACAATAGAAACTTTGAAAGATGGTTGGGTTTCTTCTCGGAACGGCGAAAGAAACCAAGCTTCTTTTTGGGTGATTTTTTTAGGAAAATATCCTAATTTCCCTAGCACAGAAACGATGGAAATATCTCGTGCTTTTTTGCATGTTAGTCTATCTTTTTTCATGAGCTTTCGATTTTGTATATTTTTTGATGATTTGATGCTATTAGTATTTAACACTATGATTTACAGGAATTTATGTTGCATCAAACTCGTCATCTATTTCGCATCATTTTTAAGTTGTATTTATTATAAGTCATCAATATTTTTTTGATGATTGTTTGATGACAATTTGATGATATATTAATTATCTATAAATGAGTTAATTACAGTTATCTGGCATCAATTCATCATAATTTTCTATCAAGTAAGATTTTTTCAAGGTGTAGAACCTTCCTTTATCCGTTCCTTCTACAATAGACCCATCACTTAAAACCGTGAATTTTTTATACTTTAATGAGTTTTCTGCAGGTGTTAATTTCCATTCTTCACGGACAATGTTTTTTAGCCTTGTTTTAGTTTCCTTATAAGGGGTTTTACTCATTAGATTTTGCAGGTCCTTAATGCAGAATTGAAAAACTTCTAATTCGAAATTATCTATAATTTCGATGATTGAATTAACGAGCTCAATCTCTATAATGTTCTTGTTGAAATTGATTAGTTTTCTAAGTGCCTCTGTTTTTATTTGCTGTGGTGTAAACCACATTCGAGTAGTATTTTTTACGCTGTACTCTCTTTTCGTAAGATGGTGTAAAAATGCAGGGATTTCTTTTATTAGTTTTTCTAGAAAATCTTCATCTTCAATTTGAAACGGATTTATTTTGCGAACCCAAAAACGAATTTCCCCAGGATCAATTTTTATAAAATTCTTTTCGTTGTTAGAGCAAAGAATGAATTTTCCGAAAAATTCAATTTCATTTTTATCTTTTCCCTTGGCTTCAACCTTATAGGTTCTTGCTGTAGATAGATTTTTTATTCTTTCAGTATCTTCCTTTTTGTCTAGTAATACTTCATCCACAGCAATGAGCAACTTACTCGACCAGTCAGAATTAAATTGCGACCTAAAGTCATCATTAGTGTTATATGTCATATTGCCGCCAAAAATATTTTTAAGCCAATTAAGCGTTGTTGTTTTTCCTGTATTCCGTTCTTTAGATACTAAACAAAGAACAGGCAAGATTTGAGTAGGGTGTTCATATAAAATTTTTAAATAATCTAAACCAAGTTCAACTTGGTTTCCAAAAATATGTTCCATGAATTTCAGAGAATAGATAATATCTCCTTGTTTTGGTTTGTAGGTAAGTTCGTTATAAGTGTTGTAAAAATTAGAGATAACTTCTTTGAAGTTTGTGTGAGAAGGAACACAACAAAAACCGTCGTATTTATCGATTTTACTTAAAAAATCTCTACCATGGTCTTCTTTGATACAATCCTTGCTCCAGAAAGTCAAAATTTCTAATGTATCTCCAGAAATTAAAGGTTTTTGTATTCGTTTTTGATATGATGTTCCAATTCTGAGGTATTGTGATTTGTTAGCCATAATTAATGAGTATTACAGAAAACCGTATATTTGTATCCTACGATAATCTCGTTAAAGAATAATTTTGAAAAGTGTAAAAGGTCAGAGCTTTACACTTTTTTATTTTTTATAAGAAGTTGAAATGTCTCTATTTTTCTTAGCTAGCTCTAAAAGTTCTTTTTTTGAAAAGAAAATAGATCTCCCGATTTGAAAGTATGGCACTAAGCCTTTCTTTTTCCAAGCTATTATAGATGTAACTGAGATTCCTAGAAATTTTGCTGCTTCTTGTTGTGAAAGTCTATCTTCTTCTGGACTGATATTAGAATCATATATAAGTTCAGTTTTACGAATTTCTTTCACAACCTCCTTTACGAGATGTTTTAAATCTTCTTTATTGTGTGTGTAGAATAATAAATTGCCCATAGTTAAACGTATTTAAAGTTTATGTGGGCTAAATTGGGTTAAAGTAAATGGTGTGGAAATTAGAATTGAGAAAAGTCTAAAACAATAACTATTAAATTACTGATTTTTAATGTATTGTATAAAACTAAAAAATGAAATAGTTAATTGTAATTCTAATAATTCATTTCATTTTTCAGTGCGGTTTCGCTAGTTAATCCCGAAAATTTTATTTTGATATCTTTAATATTCGTTGTTCCGTAGTCTTTTTTGTTAAGCAAAGCATAAAAGTTTTTTGCTGACTTACCTTTAAAATTAATATTTAATTTTTCGTTCAAAATTCTAGGAATGGAAAATGAGCGATCATTTATAAAGTATTCTTCCTTTTCTAAAAACAAGATATAATCAATTAATAAATCACTAGTGAAATTTATCTCTCTATATTCTGATACATTTGCAGTAAAAATCTCATTTGTATGAAAGATAGAATGCACTATTGATAATGCATAATCTCTAAGAATATTTTCATTAATTTTTTTATTTCTTTTCTTTAGCAAATACAGTAATCCCTTTAATACACTTTTATAGCTTTTTGAAAGTTGAATTTTCGATTTTAGTTTTTGTTTTTTATAAAGCCTTTCCAAGACTTTCTTTTTTTCAAGTTCCTTCAGTTTATTGTCAATACTTAAACTCTTTATATCATCAGCTTCAATTGATGAAATCCAATCCTTTAACTCATCAATATACATTATAGAAGTGAATAGGTTTCGTGAGTATTTATAGAGTTTTTCGCCACCATAAAGTTCAGGAAATTGAAATACTGGATTATCAAACTTACCCACATTATTATTAGAACTTCCTGGGAAATCTAAAGCTCTAATTGGATTAAAATTAAAACTATTATCTATGCTTTCATAAATGTCCTCATAGATTACTTTGTAGTTACTCTCATTGGCTCTAAAACTATCTTGAAAGAGATCCCAAGAAAATGAAAAACCAGACTGAAATGCAGTCTCTTCAAATGAATATTGTATTGATTCTATAATAGAATCAAATCTATCTACTCCAAGAACAGATAAATCATGCATTATTATATTTTGTAAAATCCCTTCAAATAGAATGAAAGGACTAAGAGACAATAATTGCTTGTTATTTATGAGTATTACATCATTACTGAGTAGTGCATAATTTAAGTCGTTGAGTCGATAAATTTTAAGTATTTTTCTATGTTCTTGATAAATTAAACTGTCAAGCATTATAAGAAGATTCCCTTCAAAAGCAATCTTTTCCATTTCGGAACCTTCTTTAAAAGAAGCTTTAAAAGGATATCTAAATTGTTTTTGAACCAACTCTACATAAGAAATTTTAGAGTAAATAGAAGATTTACTTTTTATCTTATCTATATTATTTTTCTTTTGTCTTATTAAATAAAAAAACCTATCAATAACACAGAAATCTCTCGATGATACTTGAATTTTTTCAAATTCACTCTTTGCCAATCCGTACATTTCTTCTTCAAAAGTCATAACTTATCCCAAGTATTATCCATTTCCTGCTTTTTAAAATCCTCTGCAATCTTTACGTATTTTCTAAAGCTTTCTTCTTTTTTATGACCGCTTATATTTCTTAAAACAATTTCTTTCATTCCTAAAATTAATGAGTTAGTTATGAATGTTTTTCGGGCAGTATGTGAGGTGATAAATTTGAACTTAGGCAAGGTCTTATCAATACGTCTCTGACCAATATATCGAGTAATAGTAGTTGGTGTATTAATTTTAACTTCCTCACAACATTCCTTTAAGTACTTATTAAACTTTTGCCCTGAAATAATTGGCAAGGGTTCATGAATGGTATCTTTATATTTTTCAAGTATTTGAAGAGCAAAACGATTCAAAGGTATTTTATGGTCAATAGTTTTAGTTTTCTGAATATTGAGTTTAATATGAGTTTTGAAAATGTTTGATGATCTAAGTGCCTTAACATCGGAATATCTTAAACCAGTAAATGCACTAAAACAATATACATCACGAATTTTTTCTAATTTTTTCGACTCAAAATCAAAGTTAAAGAGTGCCATCAGCTCTTCCATGGTAAGATAAATCACTTCTGTTTCATCTTCCTTAGCCTTAAATTTTTTGTATTTCAAATTGTCATGATATTCTCTATCATATGCCCAATTCAAAAAAGTCCTAAGCACCTTAACAATAAAAGCTAAATAGCTGTTTTTATTTTCCCTTATAGTGAAAGTGTAGTCCTGTAGTTTTTCGAAAAACATATTGTCAATAGTATCAAATCTTAATTCATAACCTGTAGATACTTCAAAGTCAGTAAGAAAATTGAAAGTTGTTGTATATGACTTTATAGTGCGCTCTACTTTAGTAGATTTATTTATTTCAATAAATTCTTGAAATGAATCAAAAAAGTCATGACTGAGGTTTATTTTCTCAATGCCAGAAGCTAATTTCTCTGAAACAAACTTCTTAGTCGGTTTTATGTTATTCAAAAGGATATAGCGAAATAGTGTTTTGACATTGGTTTCTATCTCATCCATTATTTTATTAAACTCTATATGATTGTTGTATTGCTCGGATTTTCGCGGGGATTTTATCCGCTCGTTTTTTTTGTCCCAATGAATTTCCAAAACTTTTACACCAGATACAGCTTTGAAGATTTTTTCTCCATCTACGGAAATAAGATACCTAATTGGAATAAGCCCATCTTTATTGACTTTATCCTTTCTTAAATGAAATGAAACTTGCATTCGTATTTAGTTTGGTATAAATATACTAAATAGGGCTACAATTAGGGCTACAAATTTGAATGAAAACTAATTTAAACCAATATCATTTTGGTATATATTACCCTATGTATATTATATAAGTTGATTTAAAGGTGTTTAAGAACAATTCAAATGTATGGTATTCCCGCCTTGAGTACTTTTTAAAACTGTAAAACTTTACATGTAAAGTTTTACAGTTTTTTTATTTGTACTTTCCCCCCAAGTTCAATACAATTTAATAGCGTTTTAAAATGAAACTCAAAATTTTAATCACCTTAGCTTTCATATTAATAATTTCTTGTAAATCTGAAAAGAAAAAAACTATTAATAGTATAAATACAGAAGAATGGATTTCACTTTTTAACGGTAAAGATCTCTCAGACTGGACTATTAAGTTTACCGGTGAAGATTTGAACGTTAATTATAAAGAAACGTTTATTATTGAAGATAGCATGATTAGAATTAATTATGATAATTACGAAAACTTTAATGGTAAGTTTGCTCATATGTACTTTAAAAACCCTTATTCTTATTATAAATTAAAGTTTGACTACAGGTTTACTGGAAAACAAACAAAGGGGGGGGCTCATTGGAATGTTAGAAATAGCGGTGTTATGTTACACTCCCAATCGGCTGAAAGTAATGCATACAATCAAAATTTTCCTGTTTCGATAGAATTACAACTTCTAGGCGGTTTAAAAAATAATGAAGATCGCCCTACAGCCAATGTATGTACTCCGGGAACCGCTGTTGTAATGGGTGATACTATAAATTACAAGCATTGTATTCGTTCAAACTCAAAAACTTATTTCGGAGACCAATGGGTGCATGCTGAGGCGATAGTTTTGGGTGGCGATTCTATGACTTTTATTGTTGAAAAAGATACTGTTCTTAGCTTTAAACTACCCCAAATTGGTGTTACCAAACCCAATAATTATTATAAAGGTGAAGATTGGGAGGCCTGGGGTATGAATCCTGAAGCATGGAAAAATAAGGCTGGAGAAATACTATCAGAAGGCTATATCTCATTACAAGCTGAAAGCCATCCTGTCGATTTTAAAAATTTACAAGTATTGGATTTGTGTGGGTGTAAAGACCCAAAAGCAAAAAACTACAAATCCTATTATATAAAAGACAAACCAGAATCTTGTTTGTATTAATCAACCAACATATTTGGCGTAGCAACAGTTCTAAACCCTACGTGTTCTGATGAGGAATCCAAACTCGTTCCCATTCTAGAGGATATCCTATAACTAGCACAATACGAATCACTACATAAAAAAGAGCCGCCTTTAATAATTTTTTCTTTTAAATAAGGTTGGTTTGGTTTGTAAGCTTTTTGCGCTCCTTGAGGATTTATGACTTCTTTATTATTATTTTTAAGATGTTCATAATACCTAACATCATACCAATCTGAAACAAATTCCCAAACATTGCCAGCCATGTCATAGAGTCCAAAATCGTTTGGTGGATAGGTTTTAACAGGGGCTGTTCTTTCAAAACCATCTTTTAAAGTATTATTTACAGGAAACTCACCTTCCCAACTGTTTACAAATTTTGAAAGCTCAGATACATCATCACCCCAAAAATAAATGGTACTAGTTTTATTTCCTCTTGCAGCATATTCCCACTCAGCTTCGGTTGGTAAACGTCTTCCTGACCATTTGCAATACGCTTCGGCATCTTCAAAACTAATATGTACCACAGGATGATTGTCTTTTCCTAGAATATGACTTTTTGGTCCGCTTGGGTGTTTCCAATTTACACCAATTACCCAACGCCACCATTGCGAAAAATCATATAAGTTAGGAACCGACGATTTTGTTTTCTTAAACATTAAAGAACCTGGTTGTAAAACACTATCGTGTGGTTTCGGCGTTCCTTTTGGCAATTGACTTTTCATAATCTCCCAATCAATTTCACGCTCAGCAACTGTTATATAGCTTGTTTCATCAACAAATTTTTTAAATTCGGCATTAGTCACTTCAGTAATATCCATAAAAAACCCATCAACAGTTACAGCGTGTTGTGGTTTTTCATGTGTCATAGCAGTTTTATCTTGAGGAACTGCGCCTTGTAAAAATGAACCTCCAGGAATCCAAAGCATACCAGCAGGTGGATTGGAAATAAGACTATCCAATTCTTTTGGACTCACTGTTTTAGTTGTAGTTTCATTGTCCGTATCATCTATAACCTGGATTATAACTTTTTTATCCTTGCACGCTAAAATAATTAAACAACAAAAAACGGCTACGATGAAACCTTTTACTTTAATCATTACAAAGTTTATAGAATTATATCTGTAAAAGTATTTATTTAATAGTTTATAACCCAAATATTGTGCATAAAGTATTAACCTCCTTTTTAGCTTTTAATTACCTTTGCATAACTTAAAATATGCTTTTATGATATATTCAATGACAGGTTATGGGAAATCTGTATTGCAATTGCCGACCAAAAAAATTACCGTAGAGCTTAAATCTCTTAACAGTAAAAATTTAGATTTAAATGCTAGAATGCCTTCTATTTACAGAGAAAAAGAATTAGTTATTAGAAAAATTCTTGCAGATAAGTTGGTTCGCGGAAAAGTAGATTTTTCGATTTATGTTGATGCGACTGCTGAAGATACTTCTACACAAATTAATACGCCAGTTGTTAAACAATATATAACACAATTAAAACAGGTTGTACATGGCGACGATATGGATTTACTTAAAATGGCAGTTCGTTTTCCAGATGCTTTAAATACCGTACGCGAAGAGATTGATGAAAATGAATGGAAAACCATTGAAGCTGAAGTACATCATGCTATTCAAGATTTAAACAACCATAGGTTACATGAAGGTGAAGTTCTTGAAGCAGATTTTAAAAAACGTATTGTTTCCATTGGCAATTTGCTCGAAAAAGTTATTGCAATAGATCCTGAACGTGTTGAAGGTGTTCGTGAGCGCTTATTAAAAGGTGTTCAGGAATTAAGAGAGAAATATGACGAAAATAGATTTGAGCAAGAGCTCGTTTATTATATTGAAAAGTTTGATATTACTGAAGAGAAGGTACGCTTAAAAAACCATCTTAACTATTTTAATGAATCCATAAACTCTGAAGATTCAAACGGAAAAAAATTAGGTTTTATTAGTCAAGAAATGGGACGGGAAATTAATACCATTGGTTCTAAAAGTAATTACGCACCGATGCAACAATTGGTTGTACAAATGAAAGATGAACTTGAGAAAATTAAGGAACAGCTATTAAACGTTCTTTAAAAAACAGTAGGCATTTCACCAATTGGCGCTGGTTATATTCAGAAAAAAAATGAGCATAAAATAAGTGGAAAAAACAAACACGAATAAAAAAGGTAAACTCATTGTGTTTTCTGCGCCTTCGGGCTCAGGGAAAACAACCATAGTAAAACATTTGCTAAGCAAAGAAAATTTAAATTTGGAGTTTTCAATATCAGCAACTTCAAGAGAAAAACGAGGCACTGAAGAACATGAAAAAGATTACTATTTCCTTTCTGCAAAAGCATTTAAAGATAAAATTAAAAATGATGAGTTTTTAGAATGGGAAGAGGTTTACAGAGATAATTTTTACGGAACATTAAAAACTGAAGTAGAACGCATTTGGGCCTTAGGGAAACATGTTATTTTTGATATTGATGTATCTGGCGGACTACGTATAAAACGTAAATTCCCAGACAAAACTTTAGCTATTTTTGTAAAACCGCCAAGCATAGATGAATTAAAAATTCGTTTGAAAAAACGTAAAACTGAAAGTGAAGACAAAATAAATATGCGTGTTGCCAAAGCATCGGCAGAATTAGCAACAGCCCCTTTGTTCGATACAATTATTATTAATGATAATTTGGAGAAAGCACTTTTGGAGGCGGAAAACAGGGTATGTAACTTCATAAACGCTTAGCATTAAAATGAAAATAGGTTTATATTTTGGCTCTTTTAATCCTATTCACATCGGGCATATGGTTATCGCTAATTATATGGCGGAATATAGTGATTTAGATCAGGTTTGGTTTATAGTAACCCCTCATAACCCTTTTAAAAAAAAAAGTAGCTTACTTGATAACCACCAACGGTTAGATATGGTGTACCAAGCCACAAAGGATTATATTAAATTAAAGGCTAGCGATATCGAATTTAATTTACCCCAACCTAATTATACCATAAACACACTCGTCCATTTACAAGAAAGATATCCAGATCATGAATTTGCATTAATCATGGGGGAGGATAATTTAAAAAGCTTTCATAAATGGAAAAACTACGAGGTTATTCTTGAAAATCATCACATTTATGTATATCCAAGAATTTCAGATAGCAATACCAAAAGCCACCGACAAGAAACTCAATTTGATGGGCATAAAAAAATACATGTGGTAAATGCTCCTATCATGCAACTCTCCTCGACCTTTATTCGTAAGGCTATAAAAGAAGGTAAAAATATTGAGCCAATGCTCCCTAAAAACGTTTGGGAATATTTGGATATGATGAATTTTTATAAGTAATCATATCAATCTTAGTTTTATTATTTAAAAAGAACATGCCTTAGTTATATTTCGATTTACTAAAGGATAATTGTGATAAATAAAGTAAAACTATATGTAATATTTAAATTTATTATCGTAATATTGCAATATTAAGTATTGCTAAAGAAAATTACTAAAATAGCAGGGAGATAAATTTATTGCACTATCTCTGTATTTATAACTGATATATATTTTATGGGCGCATCGAAAACCGATATGTATTCAAACGAAATTAAAAACATGGCAGCTATCGCTAAAGTATTTGCGCATCCTGCTCGTGTTAAGATTTTACAGTTTATAAGTCGTCAGGAAAATTGTATTTGTAACGATATTGTAGATGAAATTGGATTATCTCAATCCACGATTTCTCAACATTTACAGGTTATAAATAAAGCGGGATTACTTAAAGGTAATTATAAAGGTAAAGGACTTTGTTATTGCTTGAACCTTGGTAAGTTTCAGGAATTTCAGTTGCTATTTAACACGTTTTTTAATACAACAAAATCCAATTGTTGCTAAGCCTTTAAAAGTATTTGATCATATTACTCAGGTCATTAAAAATTTAAAACTATGAAAACTAAAGATTTTTTTAACGTATTAAAAGTAAACAATAACAAATCCTTATTGTTTGAATATAAACCAAAAGAATTAGTTGCTGCAAATTATCATATTACAGAAGTTAAGCACATTAAAGTGGATTCCGTTGACTGTGGCGCTCAAAAAGAGTCTTGGAATGAAACTGTTATACAACTATGGGAAAGTCCTTCGGAAAAAGGGAAAACAGAGTTTATGAGTGTTGAAAAAGCATCTGCTATTCTAAAAAAGGTGGGGCATATAAAAACTTATGATTTAGAGTCTGAGGTGAAGTTTGAGTATAGTAACGCCAATTTCCATACGGCACAGCTTTTTGTCAATGATTTTGAAATACATGGCGAAAACTTAATTATTAAATTAGCGATTGAAAAAACGGATTGCAAAGCCAAAGAACTTTGTGGCATACCAGAACAGGTTGTTGATTTAGCAGAAAATAGTGTTGAAAAAGTAGAGTCTTGCTGTTCACCTAGTTCAGGATGTTGCTAATCTAAAAACAACTATGAATACTACTAACTTGTTTAAATCTATTTCTGAAATTATAAACACATTAGAAACCGCGAAGATATCAGAAGATAGGAAAGCGCTTCTAAAGCCTTTAATTGATTATTTAAAAGCAAGGATTAAAGCAAACGAACCGATTCGTTTAAATTTTATTTGCACACATAATTCCAGACGCAGTCATTTGTCTCAAATTTGGGCACAAACCATGGCGGCGTACTATAGCATTAATAATGTATCGTGCTATTCTGGAGGAACAGAAGCCACTGCCATGTTTCCAAAAGTGGGAGAAACTCTAAAGAATCAAGGGTTTAAAATTGTTAAACTATCAGAAGATAAAAATCCTATTTACAGTATTAAATTTTCTGAAAATGACCCTGCTGTTATTGCGTTTTCAAAACCATTTAATGATAATTTTAACCCAACTAGAGCATTTGCAGCTATTATGACTTGCGATTCAGCCGACAAAGGATGCCCTATGGTTTTTGGTTGCGATAAGCGTATTGCTATTACTTATGAAGACCCAAAAAAATCTGACGGAACAACACAACAAACGGAAACTTATTTGAATAGAAGTTTACAGATAGCAACAGAGATGAAGTTTGTTTTTTCAAGTTTGGGTTAAAAAACAGGGATTGACAAAATGCATTTTATAGCCTTTGATTTTAAAAATCTGAAAGTTTTTTAGATTTAATTATATTCACAATTTAAACAAAAAGCAATCAAAATTTTTTAAGACCGCTTAATAATGAATTTGCATGTAGTTTAGAACATGACTTTATGAAACATTTCCACTAATTTTTTTTGGTATTGGGTGTAAAACTAAAATGGTTCTATGTTTACAAACTCTGTAAAGAATTTTACCGCCCAAATATTAGCAAAAAAATAAAACAAAGACTGAATATGCTATTACGCTCAAACTTGGTTATTTGTTGTATGCTAACTAATCATGATTTAAAAGGTGAATTAAAAAAATCATAAAATTAAGTAGTGTTTGAAAATAATTAATTTTAGTACTTAACTAAATTATCCTGTGTGAAGCGTAAGTTTTCGTAATATTTAACTATAATTTGACACGCGTTACAAACGGGCGCTACCCATGGGGTTTAAATATTTTAAATAATAATAGACTCGCGTTAGGGATTGCAGTGGAAAGCCCACAGTAACTGCGCCTTAGCGTAGTTACGAGGACTTGTAACGTAAAGCCCGACCCTTTTCGGGTAACGCCCATATTAAAAGTTTAATAAAGCAATTAGTGGTCGGTATTAGACCCAAAAACCTTACGTTCCAATTCGGCTTGAAACTCCTCCATAACTGGTTTTACAGTGCTTTCTGGCAAATCTGCAATCCGGATATACATCAAGCCATCCACAGAGTTGTTGAATAGAGGATCGACATTAAACGCTACTAATCGTGCATTTTGTTTGATGTATTTTTTAAGCAACACGGGCAAGCGAAGGGCACCTGGTTCAATCTCGTCTATAAATTTATCGAACTTGTTTAAATCGGCTTTCGCTTCATCAAAAACAAAATCTTTATCAGCATCCTTTAATTTTACTTTGAATTCCTTTTTAGGGCGCACGTATTGTGCAATGTAAGGATCGTAGTAATGCGATTTCATAAACTCCACCATGAGCGACTTAGAAAAGTTTGAAAATTGGTTACTAATACTTACGCCGCCAATTAAAAATTTGTGTTCTGGGTAACGTAATGTAGTATGTACAATACCCTTCCAAAGTAAAAATAACGGCATGGGTTTTTGCTGGTATTCTTTTACGATAAATGCACGACCCATTTCGATGGACTCGCTCATCATTTTATAGAGTTCAGGTTCAAAACGGAATAAATCCTGTAAATAGAAACCATCAATACCATGTTGGGCAAAAATATTTGAGCCTAACCCCATTCTATAGGCGCCAGCAAGTACTTTAGCATCATTATCCCACAGAAACATATGGTGGTAGTAGCTATCAAATGGATCTAAATCGATAGCCTCATTGGTGCCTTCGCCAACTTCTCTAAACGTGATTTCGCGCAAACGACCTATTTCCTGCAGTATGTTAGGCATGTTTTTAGATTGCGATAAAAAGACTTCATAATTTTTACTTTGTAGAAGCCTCGCATCGCCTTTTCTTAGTGCGTCAACTTCCCTGATCATTAAGGCATTGTCAACCGGTGTTATAATATTTTTTGGTGCTTTAGGTATTTTTAAGTTAGAGGATAGGTTCTCTAAAATTTTTGGCTTGTCCTCAAACGCGTGAGATAGCATATACGTTTTTTTTCGGAGGAATTCAGAAAACGCTTCAAGGCTACCATGCTCTTTTTGGTCGGCAGCCGAAATGGGTTTGCCGATTCTTACCTGTATAGTGCGTCGTTTTTGTGTCAGCACTTCCGATGGTAATTTAGCAGTCCTAAACGTGTCACTAATTTTAGAAAGCTTATAAAATAATTTGCTGTTTTTAGCGTGGAAATAAATAGGTACTACAGGAACCTCAGCTTTTTTAACTAATTTCATGGCAGCATCTTCCCAAGGTCTATCCACAACCAATTTACCATCACGATATGTGGAGACTTCTCCAGCGGGGAAAATACCTAGTGGATGCCCATCTCTTAAATGGAGTAAGGCACTTTTAAATCCTGCAATACTGGATTTCACCTCTTTTCTGTCCTCAAAAGGGTTTACAGGCATGATATAAGGTATCATAGGTTCTATTCTATGTAACAAGAAATTAGCTATGATTTTAAAATCGCTGCGTTGCTCCAACATTAATTTTAAAAGCAAAATACCATCTATTCCTCCAAGCGGATGGTTGGATACGGTTATGTAAGCACCGCTTTTGGGTAAACGTTTTAAATCTTCTTCAGGAATTTCGAACTTAATTTGAAATTCTTCCAAAATACTATCCAAAAAATCGACACCTTCAAGATGCTTATTACGCTTATAAAATTTATTTAATGTAGATATTTTAAGGACTTTCATGAGGCACCAACCTATAAAAGTGCCTATAAAACCATATTTATCTAACTGTATGGCTTTAGCGACTTCTTTGGCGGTTACTAACCCTGTATCCTGCGGTTTGCTCATGGTGTAAATGTAGTAAATAAACTAAATATATCAATTCATAAAGGTATGGTTACTATTTGAACGGTTTTTGGAGTTAGTTGTTTAAGTAATATGTTTTTATCAGTTTCAATTTGATGTATAGCTAACTTATTGTAGTGGCGAATTGTATAAAGCGATACATTTTTATTAACTAGCACTTTAAATTTTGCTTTTAAATGTTGTAGAAGTTTGTCCAGATTATCATAAATATCATCTAAACATACCGAAAAGCTTATCGCGGAATTTTGAATCACACCGACTTTCATTTTATATTGATGTAAAAGATTAAAAATTTCGCCAATATTTTCCTCAACGATATATGAAAAATCCAGTGATGATAAAGAAATCAACACTTGATTCTTTTTTAAAATAAAACAAGGAATTATGGGTTCTAAAATTGTATTTTTTCCTATTTTGGTTCCTGGTGCTTCTGGGTTTAAAAATGACTTTACGTACAATGTAATTTCTTTACCTTGAAGTGGTTGCAACGTTTTAGGATGAATGACGGATGCACCGTAAAAAGCAAGTTCAATGGCCTCCCGGTATGAAATTTTGTTCAATAATTGTGTGTTTTCAAAATAGCGTGGGTCGGCATTTAATACTCCAGGAACATCCTTCCATATAGTTAAACTTCTAGCGTTTAAACAATAGGCATAAATTGCCGCAGTATAATCACTGCCTTCCCGACCTAATGTGGTGGTAAAATTATTTTTATCACTCCCCAAAAAACCTTGCGTAATGTTTAAAACGGATGTGTTAAATTTAGATGAGATTAAACTTTGGGTCGCTTTCCAATCTACATGGGCACGCCTGTAACCATTGTCTGTTTTTATTTGAGTCCTAACGTCTATCCAATTATTTTTTATACCAATAGTATTTAAATATTCGCTTATTATAGTAGTAGATAACAGCTCGCCAAAACCTATGGCTTGATCGTAAACAAAATTATAATCGGGGGACTTATTGGTGTTTAAAAAGGTGTTTAATTCATCGAATAAATCGTTAACTTTTTTAAAAACCTTATGTTTTATGTTTTTAAATAAATCCAGTAAAATATTATTGTGATATTTTTTTATGTCTTGCAGGGAACTTTGAAGCGCTTGTTTATTATCAAAATAGTTTTTTATCAAAGCCTCGATAGCATTGGTTGTTTTACCCATTGCCGAAACTACAATTAGCGTGTGGTTATACCCTGTTTTATTTAAAACTGAGACCAAGTTCTTAACGCCGTTTGCATCTTTTACCGATGCCCCACCAAATTTGAATACCTGCATGTTATTATAAGCTATAATTTTGCTATATAGTTATCAATACCTGATTCATCTAACCAAACAACATCCCAATCACGAAGTACCTTGGCCCCTTTCTTTTCATAGAAAGCAATGGCTTTTTCGTTCCAGTCTATAACCTCCCAATTTATACGCCTTACACCCAATTGATGTCCGTATTTTACAACCTCATCCAAAAGTGCCGTTCCTATGCCTGTTCCTCGCATGGGTTGGCTTACAATTAGATCTTCAAGGTGTAGAATTTTACCTTTCCAAGTAGAATACCGATTGTAAATTAAAGCGATTCCTTCAATTTTAGCATCTACTTCGGCTACAAAACAATGAAAAGCCGGATGTGTTCCAAAACCATCATTTTGTAAATCCTCAACAGTAACCTCAACAGCTTCAGGTGCTTTCTCAAATATGGCTAATTCATTGATTAAATGAATCACCTGTTGCATATCGTTCTTTTTGGCGTTTCTAATTGCGAAATCCATAGTTCATTATAAAATAAATCAAATATAGTTTAAAGTTATGGAGTTAATCATATTAATATTGAACGAAAACGATGTAGTTTATTAAAAATTACAGATATTTGTATTTAACAAAACTATCTTTTCATGGCTCACAAAAAGCAAACCCTCGGAGAATTCATCATTCAAAATCAATCATCATTCAAATATTCTTCAGGAGAATTATCCAGTCTTTTAAACTCCATTCGATTGGCTGCAAAAATTGTAAACCATGAAGTTAATAAAGCGGGGCTGGTAGATATTATCGGTGCTGCAGGCGATACCAACATACAAGGCGAAGACCAACAAAAACTAGATGTTTACGCTAATGATAAATTTATCCAAACCCTTACAAGGCGAGATATTATATGTGGCTTAGCCAGCGAGGAGGAAGATGATTTTATTACCATAAATAGCCAAGACGAAAACAATCAAAATAAATATGTCGTGCTTATTGATCCTTTGGATGGATCTTCAAATATTGATGTAAACGTTTCTGTTGGAACTATTTTTTCAATATACAGGCGTGTTACGCCTATTGGGACACCAGTACAACTCGAGGATTTTTTACAAAAAGGAACTGCACAAGTTGCTGCAGGATATGTTGTTTACGGCACTTCTACCATGTTGGTTTACACCACCGGCGACGGTGTAAATGGCTTTACCTTAAATCCTGCTATTGGGTCTTTCTACTTATCACATCCTGATATGCAATTCCCTGAAGATGGACATATTTATTCTGTTAACGAAGGAAATTATACACACTTTCCGCAGGGTGTAAAAAATTATATAAAATATTGCCAACAAGAAGAAGATGAAAGACCATACACCTCAAGATATATAGGTTCTTTAGTTTCAGATTTTCATAGAAATATGATAAAAGGTGGCATATATCTCTATCCACAAAGTTCTAAAAATCCAAACGGGAAATTACGCTTGCTGTATGAATGTAATCCTATGGCGTTTCTAGCAGAACAAGCCAATGGTAAATCCAGTGATGGGTTTATTAGAACGATGGAAGTTGAACCTACAGAACTCCATCAACGAGTACCATTTATTTGCGGAAGTAAAAATATGGTTGAAAAGGCTGAAGAGTTTATGCGAGTATCTGTAAAATAACTATTGACCATTTTAAAATATATAATACATGCGAACTGAGAAGTTCGCATTTTTTTATGCCCAGTGTTTTGTTATAGTACATAATTATTAGTCTGGTAATGTCTTGACTCACGGACTTAGTACCATCAATCTTCCAAAGTATTTTTAAAAACTCAGGGTATTCCCTGAGTTTTTAATTTCAGGTTTTTCCCTGAACAAAAACTTCCACATTTTCAACACCTTGCATGAGCTATTAGTTCCTAAATGAAAACAATGACAACAAAACATGTTTTACAGATAAAATTTTGCATCCTTTTCGCCGCTGTGAGTATTGGTTACAACGGCATTGCACAGAAAGAATCAAATTATAGTATCAATATCGAGCAAAATTTTTTAAAAGACCACAGGCAAAACCTACCTATTGGTCATCAAGAAATTCGCAGACTATTGGGTAATGACATAGGTCAAATGGAGTTTGATACGCCAGTTGCAAAAAACTTTAGAAACTATATAAAAAATTCCTTACTGGAAACAACATCTTATAACAGCGACAGTGGCTACAAAAATTATCATAGAAAAAGTGGTTCTGGAAAAATTCAACTATGCGCAGATGGCACTTACGTTGAAGCGCTTTACAACGAAATTATTGTAGATGTTGACGGCACAACCGCCACGAGCTCTGGCACAACCTATATTTCTGGCTATTGGGAAGTTGCAGCATTGCCAAATGGCATGTTTATAATTTTATTTTATAGCCAACACCCAAATGTCTTGGAAGAATACCCTAATGGGCTTCAACCATGGATAGTGCCAAAATATGGCGACGATTTTGTGTCCCTTCCCAGTGGCGAATTTTATAAGCGTACTGCGAATATCCATTGCAATTAATTAAACTTAAAACAACTATTTAAAATAACTAACCATGAAAAATTTAGTAAAAATAACGCTCATAGCCTTTTTGTTAATGGCGCTAAGCTGCAGTAAAGATGATAGCTCAGCATCACAAGAAAAAACAAATAGTATTCCTGAAATAAATAATCAAACCTTTGAAATTGCAGAAAACATAACTGCGGCAACCATTATTGGTAATGTAGTGGCTACTGATGCAGACGCTAATGACACACTATCATTCAGCATTATTGCAAGCACCAATACCTTATTTGAAATTACGGATACTGGTGCAATAAGCCTAAAAACCAATCAAAATCTCGATTTTGAAACAGCAGAAAGCCACGTTGTAAACGTACAAGTGTTTGACGGTAAAGCAAGTTCAAACGCAGAAATTACCATAAACGTTACCGATATAGATGAAAATAGCACGCCCACTATTAGCGACCAAACCTTTACGGTAGCTGAAGATCTTGCAGACACCGTAACCATTGGAAATATTGAAGCAAGCGATCCTGATGGTAATACATTGGTATTTAGTATTACAACGAATGATAACGATCTTTTTGAAATAACGGATACTGGTGCACTAAGTTTAGCAACAGATAAAACCCTAGATTTTGAAACCTCAGAAACCCATAGTATTACAGTTGAAATAACCGACGGTACAGAAAGGGCCACTGCAATAATAACCATAAACGTTACCGATGTTGATGAGAATACAGCTCCAGAGGTTGACAACCAAGCCTTTACGGTGTCTGAAGTTATTGTAGATACGCAAATTATAGGCATTATTACTGCAACCGATTTAGAGGGAGATGCTTTAACCTATAGTATTACCACCAATAGCAACCCTTTATTTGAAATTGATGACACTGGCGCTTTGAGCTTAGCATTAAGCCAACATTTAGATTTTGAAACTGCCGAAAGTCATGATATAATTGTGGCAGTATCTGATGGAAGCGAAACCAGTGAAGCCGAAATAACAATTTCTATAACCAATGTGCCAGAACCCGCTTTTGTAACCACATGGGAAACTACAGGTAATAATGAAATTGTTACCATACCAACCCGTGCAGGAGAACTTTATTATAGTTATACAATTGATTGGGGAGATGGTAGCGTAGAGAGATTTATTAGATCTGATAGTTCTCATATTTATCAAACTATAGGGATACATACCATAAGTATTAGTGGTTCTGCATTCCCTGCAATATCTCTTGAGTTCAATGAAAATTCACAACAACAATTTCGTTCTATTGAAGATTGGGGAGATATAATCTGGCGTAGTATGGAAGGGGCGTTTACAGGTACTGATTTTGTAATTAATACTAACGAAGCACCAGACTTAAGTAGTGTAGAAAAAATGAATAGTATGTTCAGATATTCAAAATTCAACCAGGATATTGGAAATTGGGATGTGAGCCGTGTTACGGATATGAGTTATATGTTCAGCAACTCAAAATTCAATCAAGATATTGGAAATTGGGATGTGAGCCGTGTTACGAATATGGGTGATATGTTCAGCATCTCAAAATTCAACCAAGATATTGGAAATTGGGATGTAAGTAATGTATTATATATGAGTTCTATGTTCAGCTTCTCAAAATTCAATCAAGATATTGGAAATTGGGATGTAAGTAAGGTAAATACTATGGGTCTAATGTTCAGCAACTCAAAATTCAATCAAGATATTGGAAATTGGGACGTCAGTAAGGTATTTAATATGAATTGTATGTTTAACAACTCAAAATTCAATCAAGATATTGGAAATTGGGATGTGAGCCGTGTTATAGATTTTACTTTTATGTTCAACCAAACCGAATTCAACCAAGATATTGGAAATTGGGATGTAAGTAATGTATTATATATGAAAGGAATGTTTAAAGAATCTAAATTTAATACTCCAATTGATAAATGGGATGTAAGTCGAGTTAAAAATATGAAAAATATGTTTGAAACCAGCATTTTTAATCAAGATATTACCGCTTGGGATGTACAAAATGTAACCAATATGGAAGCCATGTTTAAGGCATCTAAATTTAATAAAATTGATATTTCTTCATGGAACGTAACTAATGTTAGTAATTGTTCTGAGTTTGGAATAAATTCAGATTTTCCTAATGAATTCTGGCCAAAATTTTTAAGTTGTGCGCCTTAAATTACAATTTACCAAATCTAGTAAATACTAACACAGGTTTTTTTCAATACTTCTTATTTTAAGAAAAGCCTTTAACAATAAAAGACGCCACGGAAGTACCGTGCGGTCATAACTTTAAATATAATATATCATGAAAAAAATTTAAGTTTTATTTTATTAGGACTATTAATAATAAATTTTAATGCTTACGGTCAAAAAAGAATACTATCCACTTAGCGACAAACAGTATAAAAGCATTATAAATTTAAAAGACAAAAAGGAAATTACTTTAAACAATGGGAATGTTGCTTATATGCTTAATGTGAAACAATTAGAGTTGGCTAGTTCGATAAGTCAAGAGGTGTTAAATAGGTTAAGGCAAGCTGTTTGTTTCCTTCCACTGGAGCCTATGGCTTTGTGTGAAAATAATTGTAGAGAATGCCCTGAAGGTTACATTTGCGCATACTTTCTTAGGCCTGCTGCGGGTGCCTGTTTACAAGAAAGAGGATGTGAAGATCTATTTATTATACAACCAGGCCCAAAAAGATGTATTGAATTACCAACAAGATAATTTTGTAATGTGTGTTAATGTTTTTTTAGGTTATTTTGTGATAGAAACCCATAAAATAACCAAAAAGGAATTGCCAATTAGCTTTGGTTTAAAACCTTAATTATTTTTAAATCAAAGCTATTGGTATTTTATCTCTATATTTAATTAACTAAAAATTAGTTGTTTTGAAGAAATTTTCTCTATTATTTTTTATACTATTTACGATTTTGTTCGGTTTTTCGCAGTCAAACAAAGTTGACAGCCTTAAAAACAAATTGAAAACTACTAAAGAACCAAAAGAAAAACTAAACATATATGATGCTTTAGTAAAAGCATACATTAATAAAGATATTGATAAATCACAAGCTTATAATGATACATTAAAGAAATATAGCCAATCTTTAAATAATAAAAAGATGGAGATGACATCAATATATAATAATAGTTCTATTTCAAGACAAAGAGGGGATTTAGTTAAAGGAAAAAAACAAGCGAAAACTTTTTTATCTTATGCAATATCAAGCAATGATAGTATAGAAATATCTAAGGCCAATTATCAATTAGGTTCAATTAATGTCTATTTGGATGAAAAAGAAGCGGCTATTTTAAATTTTTTAGAAGCTTTAAATTATTTAGACAAAAATAAAAATGAAAGTCAAAAAGCTAAAATACTCAATGGTATAGCTATTATTTATTCTCAAACAAGTCAATACGAAAAATCTAAAGAATACAACCGTAAAGTAATAGATGTAGCTTTAAAACTCAAAGACTCTTCCTTATTGGCTATTTCTTATAACGGCAGAGGTATTACACTAAAAAATCAAGACAGTATAAAAAAGGCGTTATATTATTTTAAGAAATCTTTAAATATAGCGGAAAAAACGAATAATACTAGAGTAATGGGCTATCAATATAGAAATATTGGTATTATACATTCAATAAAAAAAGACTATAAACAGGCTGAACCATTCTTAGAGAAAGCATTAATGATAAGAAGGCAAATGAAAGATAAAAGCACTATTGGTGGTTCATTGTCAGATTTAGCAAATGTTTATATTGAGACTGATAGGTTAGATAGAGCAGAAAAATATTTAAACGAAGCAATAGCTATTTTCAAAAACAATAAAACTATTTCAAATGAAAATACCATGTACTATTATTTGAGCACACTTGAAGCTAAACGTGGTAATGCAGAAAAAGCATTGGAATTTTCAGATAGATATTATACCACGAGAGATAGCTTACAAAATATAGATTTACAAGAAAAAATTAATGACATTGATATAAAATACCAAACCGAGAAAAAAGACAAAACCATCTTAGAAAACGAGCTAAAACTAGAAAAATCCCAAGCTAAAACACAAACAATGACAATCCTAATCATCTCTCTATTATTAGCATCCATATTACTATGGTTTATATTTCAGCAACGCCAAAAACGCATTCAGCAGCAATTGGTAACCATCCAAAAAGAACAAGAAGTTCGTACGCTAGAATCTCTAATTATTGGAGAAGAGAAAGAGCGACTGCGTATTGCCAAAGAACTTCATGATGGCGTAAATGGCGATTTGTCTGCCATAAAATTTAAACTCTCCTCTTTACTTAAAATGAACAATGAAATCATTAATCAAGCAGTAACCATGATTGATAATTCGTGCCAGCAGGTTCGTGCTATTTCTCATAATTTAGTACCTCCATCATTAAAAAATTTCTCCTTATTTGAGGCTGTAAGCAATTATTGTGAAAATATGGACAGTATTCACGAACCAGAAATCCGTTTTCAATCTATAGGCGACCCTATAAATTTAAATAAAAAAATAGAAATTAATATTTTTAGGATTATACAGGAATTAGTTACTAATGCCGTTAAACATGCGGAAGCAAAAACTATCGATATCCAGATAAGTAATAGTAACGATGTACTTTTAGTTACCGTTGAAGATGATGGTAAAGGCTATACTAGTCATGATTTAAATGATGATGTAATGGGCATTGGCCTAAATAATCTTAAATCTCGTGTAGAATATTTAAATTCCAAATTAGATATTGTTTCAAATAGTCAAGGAACTTTCAATACCATAGAAATTGATTTAAATAAAATAAATGCTAATTAAAGCTATAAAACCATAAAATAACATATCGGTTTGGAAGGCTGTAAGGTTATTAAAAGCAAATGTTATTTGGGGAAAAAATCATATTTTGTGCTGTTATTTTAAGGACACACCAATAAGATATTAAAAAAAATGCGAACTTTTTAGTTCGCATTTTTGATGTAGTAAGTTTTATAACGTTACATGGCTACTAAGTCGCCCGTAACATCTTTTGATGGTAAATTGGATTTACCCATTAAATATAAATCCACCTGTCTTGCAGCTTCTCGACCTTCAGAAATAGCCCAAACAATTAAAGATTGTCCGCGACGCATATCACCAGCAGCAAATATGTTTGGAACATTGGTTTGGTATTTTCCGTACTCTGCTTTGTAGTTAGAACGTACATCTTTGTTTAATCCTAATTTATCTGCAAGCGTACTTTCAGGACCTGTAAAGCCAAGTGCTAATAACGCTAAATCACAAGGCCATGTTTTTTCTGTCCCTTCAATTTCAATTAATTGCGGACGTTGACCTGGAACCATTTTCCATTCTACATTAACCGTTTTTAAAGCCGTTAATTTTCCGCTCTTATCTTTTACGAATTCTTTAGTGTTTATTAACCAGTTACGAGTAACACCTTCCTTGTGGGACGATGATGTTTTTAATTGTAATGGCCAATACGGCCAAGGGGTAGTTGGCGAACGATGCCCTGGTGGTTTTGGCATAATTTCAAAATTAACTACCGATTTTGCACCATGGCGGTTTGATGTTCCTATACAATCTGAACCAGTATCTCCACCACCAATAACAATCACATTTTTATCTGTTGCCATAACTTGGTTTTCTACTTTCTTGCCAAATAACACCTTGGTTTGCTGTGTTAAAAAATCCATAGCCTGTACCACACCATCAGCATCAATACCCGGTGTTGGTAAGCTTCGTCTTTCCGTAGCACCTCCACAAAGCACAACCGCATCAAAAGCCTTTAAATCCTCAACGCTATAATTAACACCAACATTAATATTGGTTTTGAATATAATGCCTTCAGCTTCTAATATTTTTATACGGCGGTCTATGATACCCTTTTCCATTTTAAAATTAGGAATTCCATAGCGCAAAAGGCCTCCAACTTCATCGTCACGTTCAAAAACCGTTACAGTATGGCCAGCTCGGTTTAATTGCTGTGCCGCAGCTAAACCGGCAGGTCCGGAACCTACAATAGCTACCGTTTTATCGGTTCTTACTTTTGGAGGCTGTGGTTTGATCCAACCTTCTTTAAAAGCACGTTCAACTATATTTTTTTCAATATTCTCTATGGAGACAGGGTCTTCTATAATACCTAATACACACGATTGCTCACATGGTGCAGGGCATAAACGACCTGTAAACTCAGGGAAATTATTTGTGGAATGCAATATCCAAGAGGCTTTTTGCCACTCGCCTTGATGTACCATATGATTGAAATCAGGAATTAAATTTCCTAACGGGCAACCACTGTGACAAAACGGAATACCACAATCCATACAACGTGAGCCTTGTTTTTTCAATTCAGGTTCACTTAGTTCTACAGTAAATTCCTTATAATGTTTTACACGATCCTCTACAGGTGTGTATGTTTCATCTTGTCTTTCAAATTCTTTAAATCCAGTTACTTTTCCCATGACACTATGCTGTTGTTAATTCTTCTACCATTGGTTCTTCAGTCTCCAAACGTTTTAAAGCACGTTTGTATTCAATTGGCATTACTTTTACAAAATTTTCTAAACTTGTATCCCAATCTGATAGCAATCGTTTTCCTAGTTTACTATCTGTGTAAAGGGCATGTTTTTCAATTGTTTGTTTTAGATCTGCGGCATCTTCACTTGAAATAGCTTCAAGTTCTATCGTTTCCATATTACATAATCCGTTTGCGAATTTTTTATCTGGATCATAAACATAAGCGATACCACCACTCATACCAGCTGCAAAGTTTCTTCCCGTTTTACCAAGAACAATTACTTTTCCGCCCGTCATGTATTCACAACAGTGATCTCCAACACCTTCAACAACTGTTGTAGCTCCAGAGTTACGAACTGCAAAACGTTCGCCTGCAATCCCGTTTATGAAAGCTTCACCTGCAACTGCTCCAAATAAACAAACATTACCAACTATAATATTGTTTTCGGCCTTAAAATCTGCTGTAGCAGGCTTTTTTACAATTAATTTAGCTCCGGATAAACCTTTACCTAAATAATCGTTTGTATTTCCTTCTAAAATGAATGTTAATCCGTAGGCTCCAAAGGCTCCAAAACTTTGTCCAGCAGATCCTGTAAAGTTTATGTTTAGTGTATCTTCAGGTAAACCTAAATGACCATAAATTTTAGAAATTTCGTTACTTACAATAGCCCCAACTGTACGGTTTATATTGTTTATAGGGTAAGCAAGTGTCATTTTTTCCTTTCTATATAAAGCTCTGTGTGAGTCTTTCAATATAGTAAAGTCTAATACATTTTCTAAATTATGGTCTTGACCTTCAGTATTTCTTACTGTAAGTTCTCTATAAGCTGTCGGTCTGTGCAAAATACTTGATAAATCCAAACCTTTTGCTTTATAATGTGTAATAGCCCTGTTAGCATTAATTTTATGTGTTTGACCAACCATTTCAGCTAAAGTCCTGAACCCTAACTGCGCCATAATAGCTCTTAACTCTTCAGCTATATAGTAGAAAAAGTTAATAACGTGCTCTGGCGTTCCTTTAAAGTTTTTACGTAACTCTTTATCTTGAGTGGCAATACCTACCGGGCACGTGTTTAAATGACACTTACGCATCATAATACAGCCAGAAGCAACTAAAGGCGCGGTTGCAAAACCAAATTCCTCAGCACCTAACAAAGCGGCTATAGCAACATCACGACCCGTTTTTAATTGACCATCACATTCAACAACAATTCTACTTCTTAAATTATTTAGCACTAAAGTTTGTTGCGCTTCTGATAAACCAAGCTCCCAAGGTAAACCAGCATGTTTTAATGATGTTAAGGGCGATGCTCCTGTACCGCCGTCATATCCTGAAATTAATACAACATCGGCTTTAGCTTTTGCAACACCAGCGGCAATAGTACCAACACCAACTTCAGACACTAATTTTACATTAATCCTAGCTTCCCGATTTGCATTTTTTAAATCGTAAATTAATTGTGCTAAATCTTCAATAGAATATATATCGTGATGCGGCGGTGGTGAAATTAAACCTACAAAAGGTGTTGAGTTACGTGCTGATGCAATCCAAGGCAATACTTTGTACCCTGGTAATTGCCCACCCTCTCCAGGTTTAGCACCTTGAGCCATTTTTATTTGAATCTCCCTGGCGTTTGTTAAATAGTGCGATGTTACTCCAAAACGACCAGATGCGACTTGTTTTATTGCTGAATTACGACTGTCGCCATTTACGTCTTTCTGAAAACGTTTTCTATCTTCTCCACCTTCACCAGAATTAGATTTTCCTCCAATCCGGTTCATGGCAATTGCTAAATTTTCATGAGCTTCACGAGAAATAGACCCGTAAGACATGGCTCCTGTTTTAAACTTTTTAACAATCTCCGTCCATGGCTCTACCTCTTCTAAAGGAATAGGGTTTAGGTTATCGAACTCAAATAATCCACGTATGGTCATTAAGTTTTCAGATTGTTCATTTATCGCTTTTGCATATACATCATAACTTGCCTGATCGCTTAATCGAACAGCTTGTTGTAATTTTGAAACGGTTGTTGGATTGAATAAATGACGTTCTCCATTACGTCTCCATCTATAATCGCCACCAATATTCAATCCTAAATTTTTATCAATAGAATTGTCTGGGTAAGCTTGTTTATAACGTTGGTCAATTTCTTTTTCAATTTCATATAAACCAATGCCTTCTATTCTGGAAGCGGTGTATGGAAAATATTTTTCAACGAATTGAGAATTGAATCCAACAATTTCGAATATTTGAGACCCTCTGTATGAGTGTAAAGTAGAGATTCCAATTTTGTTCATCACCTTCAAAATACCTTTGCCAATGGCTTTGTTGAAATTATCAACAGCTTTTTGCTCATCCATATCAGTAATGAAGCCATCTTTAACTTGCATTCTGATAATTTCATTTACCATGTAAGGGTTAATCGCACTGGCACCATAACCAAATAACGTAGCAAAATGATGAGGCTCCCGAGGTTCTGCAGATTCGATAATAATATCGAAATAAGAACGCTTACGTAAACGATTTAATTGATGGTTGATATAAGAACAGGCTAATAAAGCTGGAATAGGCGCAAATTCCTGATTGACACCTCTATCGGAAAGGATAATAATATTCGTTTTCCTTTCTAAGGCTTTTTCAATTTCTATTATTATGGCATCAAGCGCGTTTTCCAAGCCATTCATACCTTCTACTTTTGGATAAAGCATTTGGATGGTTTCGGCTTTAAAACCATCAATATCAATGGTTCTAATTTTCTCTAAATCGGCATTTGAAATTACAGGGTTCTGAATTCTTAATTTTCTACACTGTCTTTCTGTGATGCTGAATATATTTCTATCTTTTCCTAAATTTAAGCTAATATCGGTAACAATTTCTTCGCGAATACCGTCTAATGGTGGGTTTGTAACTTGTGCAAATAATTGTTTAAAGTAATTGGATATAAGTTGAGGCCTATCGGACAAAACAGCTAAAGGTGTGTCAATACCCATAGAACCTAAAGCTTCTTTACCTACTTGAGCCATGGGTGTAATAACTTCTTGAATATCTTCGAACGTATAATTAAACAAACGTTGTCGTGTTTTAATATCAATAGTTTCAATAGGGCAGGTTTCGCTAGTGTAAGCAACGTCTTTTAGGTGTAGGCGCGTTTTGTCCAACCATTCTTTATAGGGTCTTTCTGAAACTATTTTACTCTTTATCTCTTCGTCCCCGATAATGCGACCTTCGTTCATATCCACCAGAAACATTTTTCCAGGTTCTAACCTACCGTGTTCCTTTACATCTTCAGGAGCAACCTCAACAACACCAATTTCAGAAGACATAATTAACTTACCACTTTTAGTAACTGTATATCTTGAAGGTCTTAATCCGTTTCTGTCTAATAATGCACCGATATAATCCCCATCTGTAAAAGGCACAGATGCAGGACCATCCCATGGCTCCATGATACAGGCATTATACTCGTAAAAGGCTTTTCGCTCATCAGACATGGTGGCATGTTTTTCCCAAGCTTCAGGAATCATCATCATCATAATTTCAGGAAGTGAACGCCCTGTGTGTGTTAATAACTCAACCACCATATCCATAGATGCTGAATCTGATTTTCCAGGTAGAATTATAGGGAATAATTTATGTATTTGTGGCCCAAAAACATCACTTTTCATGATTTCTTCACGAACACGCATTCTACTTACATTACCACGAAGGGTATTTATTTCTCCATTTTGGCACATATGACGGAAAGGCTGAGCCAACTCCCAAGTAGGCATGGTATTGGTGGAAAAACGTTGATGTACCAATGCTAAGCGGGTTACTAAATCTATTTGTTGTAGATCGGTATAATACGGCCCAATATCCTCGGGCATTATAATACCCTTATATATTAAAGTTGTTGTCGATAAACTAGGCACGTAAAAGTAAATGCTTTCAGAAATTTTTGATGTTCTTATGGCATGTTCTGTTATTTTTCTTGCGGCGTATAATTTGGCTTTAAACGCAGCCTCATCAATGGCATCTGCCTTTCCTATAAAAAGCTGCTCAATATTAGGTTCTGACGCTAAAGCTATTTCTCCTAATTGAGAAGAATCAACAGGTACTTTACGCCATCCTAAAATGGTGAGTCCCTGTGCCACGATTTCTTTTTCAAAAGTGGTTTTACAAAAATTATATTGGTTTGATGTTTTTGGTAAAAAAACCATACCAACAGCATATGCCCTTTGTTCCGGGATATCAAAATCGCAAACCCGTTTAAAATAATCGTGAGGGATATCAATTAACAACCCAGCCCCATCACCAGTTTTTCCGTCTGCACTCACACCACCACGGTGTTCCAATTTCACAAGAATTTCTAAGGCATCATGAATGATTTGATTTGTTTTCTCTCCTTTAAGATTGCAAATAAAACCTGCGCCGCAGTTCTCGTGTTCAAATTCTGGTAAATAAAGTCCTTGTTTCTTAATCATAGTCAACAGTAATTTAGTTTAAAAACTTGAGTTGAAAAGTAAAGATACGCTCTAGTTTTTGAATTACAATAGGGGGTTTTAATTATTTCGATTTTAGAAGACAACCGTATCTAAAAATAAGTATATATCAATATTAAACGTCTTTTTTAATGAATATTCAATTGTAAATTATTATCCATAGATAAGAATATCTGAATTTATAATAGCGTATTGGGTTTTATACGCAGATAATAACACTAAAAACTAGAAAATGCTGACAATAACTCAATAAAACCCATTATTGAAAAACCAAAAATTTTGTTAATAAAGCAAATACCCTCAAAAAAATAGGGTAAAAACTAAAATATTAATAAAAGTAACTCAATTACCCCTATTTTTTATGGGGGTTAAAACTTTTTGGTATAATTTAGCCCCGTTCTTAAGGATATTTTAGGTCTAGGAATATCTAACTTAAAACAAAAAACTAAATAAAATCTAGACCTAATCAAATTAAACAACTTAAAAATAAACAATGATGAAAAAAATTATTACACTTTCAATGCTTTTTATAGCAACAGTAGTATTTGCTCAAGAGGAAGCAACAAAAAAATTAAGTATTAGTGGTAGTGTTGATACATACTATCAAACAAATTTATCTTCAAGTGATACGGCTAATCCATTATTTAATGGTGGCGATGGTGGTTTCCAAAATTTCGGAACTTCATTTGCTAATGAAACTGGATTTGCTCTAGGTATGGCCAACATAATAGCATCTTACGAAGGTGAGAAAACTGGAGTTGTTGCAGATTTAGTGTTTGGCCCAAGAGGTGATGGTGCCGCTGGTGGTTATAACCTTAATCAACTTTATGCTTACTGGAATGTATCTGAAGGAACGACATTAACAATGGGTCGTTTTAATACCTATTTAGGTTATGAAGTTATTTCTCCTGTTGGAAATTTTAACTACTCTACGTCTTATTTATTTTCAAACGGACCATTTTCTCATGTTGGTTTAAAAGCTGATTTTGCTCTATCTGATGATTTTAGCTTAATGTTAGCAGTTATGAACCCAACAGATGTAAATAACAACTTAATTGGTGGTTATGCTTTAGGAGCACAATTAGGATATGCAGGTCAATTCTTAAACTTCTATTATGATGATAATGAGGTTTTAGGTTTCGAAATTGATTATACAGGTGGTTTTGATGTATCTGATGATTTCTTTTTAGGAATTAACGCTGCTTACGCTGATAATGATGGTAACGGTTTTTACGGAGCTGCATTGTATCCTCAATTGGCAGTTTCAGAAAGTTTCGGTATAGGGTTAAGAGGTGAATATTTTAGTCAAATGATTGATGGTGTTGATGATGAGCCAAGTGTATTTGCTACTACTTTAACAGGAAGCTACACCATTGAAAACTTAATTATCAAGCCAGAATTACGTTTAGATAGTAACTCAGAAGAAGTATTTCTTAATAGTGATCTTGAAGGAAGTAAAAGTTTATCTACTTTCTTAATTGCTGCAATTTACTCTTTCTAAAAAAACAAAAAACCCATTTCTAGATTTTCAATCTAGAAATGGGTTTTATCAATTAAACTAATCAATAAAAAACATATTTAATATGAAAAAAATTGAAGCAATCATAAGAAAATCTAAATTCAATGCTGTTAAAGAAGCGTTGCATCAAGTAGATGTAAACTTCTTTTCTTATTGGGATGTAACTGGTTTAGGTAACGAAAAAGAAGCGCACGTTTACAGAGGTGTTAGTTATAGCACTAGCGATATTCAAAGACGATACTTATCCATAGTAGTTAATGACGATTTTGAAAAGATAACTTTAGATGCCTTGTTAAAAGCTGCTGCTACAGGAGAAGTTGGAGATGGTAAAATTTTCGTTTCAGACATAACAGAAGCTTATAGAATAAGAACTGGAGAAAAAGGTGGAGCTACTTTAAAGAAAATTTCAAAATAAAATAACACTTAAAAAAGTTTATAATTATGGACGCAATATTTACAGCTAATAATGTATGGATGATGGTCTGTACGGCGCTTGTTTTCTTTATGCACACAGGATTTGCATTTTTGGAAATTGGGTTAACAAGACAAAAAAACACAATTAACATTTTATTTAAAAATATATTTATAATCACTGTTGGATTGCTACTTTATTATTTAGTAGGATTTAATATGATGTACCCAGGTTTTGCAGAAGATTCTTCAGGAATTTTTGGTTTTGCAGGGTTTCTTATTGATGCACCAGCTAATGGAATGACTCCAGAATATGCAGATGGTGGTTACACATGGTGGACAGATTTCTTGTTTCAAGGTATGTTTGCTGCAACAGCTGCAACTATCGTTTCTGGTGCTGTCGCTGAGCGTATGAAGATTGGAGCATTTATGATTTTTACGATAATATATGTAGGATTGGTTTATCCTATCGCCGGATCATGGAAATGGGGTGGTGGATTTTTAGACCAAATGGGCTTCTATGATTTTGCAGGTTCTACATTAGTACATTCTGTTGGTGGATGGGCAGCTTTAGTAGCGGTTTGGTTATTAGGGTCTCGTATTGGTAAATTTAAAGATGGAAAACCTCAAGCTATACCAGGACATAGTATTCCTTTAGCAACTGCTGGTGTATTAATACTTTGGTTAGGATGGTTTGGATTTAATGGAGGTTCTGTACTTTCTGCAGATCCAGAATTAACATCATTAACTTTAGTAACAACTTGTTTAGCTGCTGCTGCAGGTGGTGTAATTGCAGTACTTGTTAACTTTTTAAAATATAAGAATTTAGATTTAACTATGTTCTTAAATGGTATTTTAGGGGGATTAGTTGGTATTACTGCTGGTGCAGATGTTATGACACCAGAAAGCGCTATTTTAATTGGTGGTATTGCAGGGGCACTTATTGTTTTTGCTGTTGCTTTTGTAGATGCTATTAAATTAGATGATCCTGTAGGTGCTATAGCAGTTCACTTAATATGTGGTATTTGGGGAACTTTAGCAGTTGGAATCTTTTCAACTAACCCAGAACATACATTTTTAATTCAGTTAACGGGTGTAGCTTGTTATGCAGTATTTTGTATAGCTACATCTTTCTTAATCATATTTACGCTTAAGAAAACTATAGGAATTAGAGTTTCAGAAAAAGAAGAATTAGAAGGTTTAGATTCTCATGAGCATGGAATGGATGCTTATCCAGATTTCAGATTGAATGAGCACTAACCTATAACAATTTAGTTTAGTTTAGTTTGATAAAAGGATGTCTTGCACTATGCAAGGCGTCCTTTTTTTTTAGCGTTACTTATTAAAAGGTGTTTGCTTTTACTAGTTTTCTTGATCATATTGAGACTAGACATACTGTCTAAGCTTTAAAACGTTCAAATCTGATTTCTTAAATTGCCCAGCAACACATTTAAACGTTCCAAATCTTTATCAACAATTTAAAATTCTTTAAAACTTCGTAAGTTTACTAAATGAAAATACTCCACCTAGATACCAATCACGAACTTCTAATTAATCAATTAAATAATTTTGGCTTTATTAATCATGAAGATTACAAATCGTCAAAAGAAATAATAGAAGCCACAATTCATGAGTATGACGGCATTGTTCTTAGAAGCCGTTTTTCTATAGACAAACCATTTCTAGATGCCGCTAAAAACCTGAAATTTATTGGTCGTGTAGGAGCTGGATTAGAAAACATAGACTGTGATTATGCTAAACAGAAAGGTGTGTATTTAATATCTGCACCAGAAGGCAACAGAAATGCAGTTGGAGAACACAGTTTAGGCATGTTGCTGTCTTTATTCAATAAACTAAACAAAGCAGATGCTGAGGTGCGACAAGGTAAATGGCTAAGAGAAGATAATCGCGGTATTGAACTAGATGGAAAAACAGTAGGGCTTATAGGTTACGGAAATATGGGTAAAGCCTTTGCAAAAAAACTACGTGGTTTCGATGTTGAAGTGCTGTGTTATGATATTAAAGACAATATTGACGATGAGAATGCAAAACAAGTTAACCTTAAGGAATTCCAAGAACGCATTGATGTTTTAAGCTTACATACCCCACAAACTGCACGAACGCTTAATATGGTTAATTCAGATTTAATAAATTCATTTAAGAAACCATTTTGGTTAATAAATACCGCAAGAGGGAAAAGTGTCGTTACAAAAGATTTAGTTACAGCCATGAAAGCAGGTAAAATTCTAGGCGCAGGATTGGATGTTCTAGAATACGAGAAAGCATCCTTTGAAAATCTTTTTGCTTCAAAGTTGCCAACAGCATTTCAATATTTGATAACTTCTGAAAAAGTATTACTATCGCCACACGTAGCTGGTTGGACTGCTGAAAGTAAAGAAAAACTAGCCCAAACAATAGTGGATAAGATTAAAGTCGAATTTTGTTAATTTTAAATATGAAAAATACCATGATTGTTTTTTCACTGCTTATTTTATCATAATTGCTTCTATTTTAATTTAGTAAGTATTATAAATAGATATGTTTCATCTACTTGTTAAGTTAAATGCTAAACGGCGCACACAAGCCATTCAAATATCAAAAACTTCAATATTATATAATTTGTTAGCTTTACAGCAAAAGTATTATCGATTTAGTATTTTAGTATGAGCTTCAAAATTTACTAATTAGTTACTCTCGATTTTTTAACCAATGCATAATTCGAAATGAAAAGTACTGTAATTAAATACGGCATTTACGCATTAATAACTGGATTTGTTTTATTTGGGTCGCCCTTTCTTCTTGGAATGGCTGTAGATTTTGAATACGGAGAACTCATAGGCTACACCTCTATGATTGTTTCTTTATCATTTATTTATCTCGGTGTTAAGCACTACCGTAATCAGATAAACAAAGGAAAAGTATCTTTAGGAAAAGCTATAAGCATAGGTATGCTCATTGCCCTCTTTTCTTCGATTGGCGTTGCTGTTTTCGATTACCTATATACCGCACAAATAAATCCTGATTTTGCAAGTGAGTATTTAGAGCATTCTATAAAAAAAATGGAAGAATCACTACCTGCTAGTGAAGTTAAGGTTAAAGCTGCTGAATTAACAAAACAAATGAAAGACTATGGTAGCCCTGGTTTTATGGCTTTTATGATGTTTGTATCGGTTATGATTCTTGGATTAATGATTTCTTTAATTTCAGGTTTAATACTTCAACGTAAATGAATACAATATGCAATTAAAAGCTACAACACCTAAAGAATATCTAGACGCGTTACCAAAGCATAGGAAATATATTATTTCTAAATTAAGAGAACAAATTTTAAACAACCTTCCAAAAGGTTTTGAAGAAGCGATGAGTTATGGAATGCTCGGTTATGTAATTCCACACAAAATATATCCTAATGGCTACCATTGCGACCCAAAATTACCATTGCCTTTTATGAGTTTAGCTTCTCAAAAAAATTTCATAGCGCTTTACAGTATGCTGTTATACTCAAATAAAGAAGTGATGGATTGGTTTACATTGGAATATTCTAAACGATGTAAATATAAACTAGATATGGGGAAAAGTTGTATCCGTTTTAAAAGAATGGATGATATTCCTTTCGATTTAATTGGCAAATTAACCTCAAAAGTAAATACAGAAACATGGATAGAAATTTATGAATCTACGCTGAAAAAATAGTGGTTTTTTTATCTAAAATTTCTTTAACTCTATAATGTAACGGCATTATAATGGACAGATATTGGACTAGTTATTTTTTTGGTTTTTTTAAATCTGGAATAAAAGGTATTGGTATTATTATCGTGATTATTCTTGACTTTATTTTTAGCGAAAAAGCTTGAACATGTATTTTATCTTCCATGTTGGTAATGCTAGTATTTTTTTAGTTATTTATTTCAATAAGTATGCGCAATCGCACAACTTTAAAAAAACTCATACCTTGGATGGTTGTTGATTTTTTAGTTGGTGTTTGGATAGGTAACGGTATTTCTAAAATAGTTTTAAAGAGCGTATGGCTGTAATAATTATTGCCCGTGTAGGTATTATATTTATACTAGAGCTAAAAAAAGGAAGTAAAGACGTGTCACTCTCATTGTCAACACTATAGTGGGGTTATTATATTATCCAAACAACTTAATAAAAGGGCTATTTAGCAACAAAATAATATATACTCATAAAATGATATATATCTTTTTAAATATACACCAACTTAAATATTTCTAAAATATCAAAAAACACTATAAATCGAATTTTATTTACAATTAAAGTCATGTGATTTTTAATGAATTAAAAAAATAAAGCCAACTCTTTCAAGTTGGCTTTCGAACATAACATAAATTAGCTATTAATTAGTATCTCATGTTCTAATCTAAATAGATGTTGGTCTAATCTAGACTTGGGATTCTTAATACTTGACCAGGATATATTTTATCTGGGTCTGATAACATCGGTTTATTCGCTTCAAAAATAACAGGGTATTTCATAGCGTTACCATAATATGTTTTTGCAATTTTTCCTAATGTGTCTCCACTTGCAACCGTATGAAACTGTGCTACTGGCTCTTCATTTTCAACAGTCATTTGATCATCAACGGTAGCAATACCATTAGAGTTTCCAACAACTAAAATAACTTTTTCTTTTGTAGCTTGATTGTAAGCAGCTCCAGAAATGGTAGCGGCATCATCATCAATAAATACTTTTAAGTTTTCAACTTCTAATTGCAAATCCGTAATGGTTTCTTCTAGTTTTCTAGCCGCAGCTTCTTCTAATTTTAATTCTTTTGCAGCAGCTTCGGCAGCTTCTTCTTTTGCCTCTTCAGCATCTGTTTTTCCAATACCAAATACTTTGGCTCCTGCATTTTTAATAAATGAAAATAATCCCATAGTTTTCTTAATTTAAGGGTTAGTGTTTAAATTTTAGGGAAGTTAACATATTTACTAATTTCTCTCTAACTCTTTTGACACAAAAAGTAATGCATAAGTCACATTTTAATTAAAATTTTAATTTCTATAGTCAGCATATAAAGAAACCGCCTAAAGTTGAATACTTTAAGCGGTTTCTAAACTAAATAACCAACCAAAATCCTTAATGATATGATATTAAACCTTTCGAGTATTTTCTCTTGGGTTTACCACTTTATCTTTTCTATGCTTACGCATTTTATCTGTTTTAACTTTTTTACTCTTCACTTTATCTCCAGATTTTAAATACTGAATATATCCTATGCCTTGAAACTCGTAAACTGTTTCAGATGCGGGATGAAATAATTCAATCTTACTGTCATTTATAACGCTCAATTCAAAATGTTCATTGCTTAAGTAATCATAATCTAGTGTTAAAGTTTTTAAGAACTCATTTCCGCTAACATCACCTACACCATAAACCCCTGTATAATCCCATTGAAGATTATTAATATCAAGACCATTATCATCTTGCGAGCTTCTAAATTCAGAATCATTTCCACCAGCTAAAAATTGTAAATAGTTTTCGTTATCAAACTCATTTATAGCCCCAAACTCACTGGTATACGTTTTTTCCCAAGCATCGTATTCTTGTAAAAAATAATGAATATTATCATAAAAAACGAAATCATAATCAAAATTACTACGTTGGTAGCCATCTAAAAAGTAAGAGGTATCATTATTCGGGTTATATAATTCAATTGTATCATAATCCACTTCATAGATATCAAAAGTTAAAAAACCATCAATATCGTGTTGCACATCTAATACCATATTATAAGCATCGTATTCTCCAACATCAATACCAAATCCATTACCGTTATCACCTAAGCCTGCAATGTTATTATTTGCATATACCACACCATTTATAAAAGAAATCGTAAATGCTTTTTGCAAAAAAGGCGTTTCACCAAAACCACTAGTACTGTTAATATCAACATACCAAAGCTCATAAGAGTCTAACAATTGATTTGTGGTAATTAAAGGTGCATTATTAAAATCATCTATAATAACTTCATTAGTACAGGATGTAAAAAGTGTTGTTACTAAAACAAAACTTAAAAATATATTTATCGTTTTCATAATGTAAAATTTAAGGGTTACTGTTTAGGTAGTTTCAAAACACGTGCCAAAAAACAATAAACCTCTGTATCAACACGTTAAGTTGATTAATATTTTCCGTATTTTTGAAATAAAAAATGATTTAAGAACTATGGATAAACCTTTAAAATACGCAGTTTTTGGAGCAGGGAGTTGGGCAACGGCCATTGTAAAAATGCTTTGTGAAAATTTAGATGAAGTAGGATGGTATATGCGAAGCGTTTATACCAAGGAGCATTTAATAAAAGAGCAACACAACCCCAATTATTTAAGCTCGGTTGAGTTTAAGTTAGAGCAATTAAAACTCAGTAATGATATTAATGAAATTGCCAACTATGCCGATGTTTTGATATTTGTAATTCCCTCTGCCTTTATACATGGCGAATTGGAAAAGTTAACGGCACATATTGAAACTAAAACTATCGTATCTGCAGTAAAGGGGATTATGCCAGAAACAGGGCTTTTAGTAGGCGAGCATTTTCATGACACTTATAATATACCTTATGATCATATTGCCGTTATCGCAGGGCCTTGCCATGCAGAAGAGGTGGCTCTGGAGCGTTTATCCTATTTAACCATTTCATGTTCAGATTCTGAAAAAGCAACATCTATTGCCAATAATTTATCTAGTGATTATATAAAAACAACAACTAGCGACGATATTATTGGAATAGAATATGCCGTAATGCTTAAAAACATATATGCCATTGCCGCAGGTATAGCACACGGTTTAGGCTACGGTGATAATTTTCAAAGTGTTTTGATGAGTAATGCGATTCGCGAAATGAAACGCTTTATAAAAAAACGCCATAAAATGAAACGGAACATTAATAATTCTGCATATTTAGGCGATTTATTGGTAACGGGCTATTCTGTTTTTTCACGAAACCGCATGTTCGGGAACATGATTGGCAAAGGTTACACCGTAAAATCTGCCCAGATGGAAATGAATATGGTTGCCGAAGGTTATTACGCTACAAAAAGCGCACATATACTTCATGAAAAAAATGCAAAAAAAGCGCAGATACCAATTATTAATGCCGTTTACGAAATTTTGTACGACAATAAAAATCCTAAAAAAGTATTTAAGAGATTGACTGATAAGTTGGATTAACGTAAGGCCTACCTTTCATGCTCTTCAAAGGATTAAAAACGCACAACCTAAATATTGTAAAGTCGGTAATTAAATTTTGGGCGTTACCCGAAAAGGGTCAGGCTTTCCATTACAAGTCCGCACTCCCAAAAGGTCGCTGTGGGCTTTCCACTGCAATCCCTAACGCAGCCATCTGCCAAAGCTATACGAACGCTTAAAGTTGTTTTTCATTATCGGATTTTACTATTTAAGCAAAGCGTCATTTAACCAAAACCCCTTTCGCATCCATAAGCGGTACAGGTTGCAGGGCTTTTGGATTAATCGTGTTTTTCCTGAACACGTATGTTTTATCAAACATGGTATGCCCCACAAAAAAAGAAACCTTAAAAGTGTTATTAAGTGCAAACAATTCCTCTTGCATCAGCTCAATTTTAGCATAACTTTTTTTTGGAAGTACATCCAACTTTTTTCTAAAAACTGAAGTTGTTTTATTTTCAGAATAACCACTGGTAACAATCAATACCATATCCAAATCAACATCCTTATCGTTAATAATATAAGCGTTCCAGTCCTGGGTTTTGTATATAGCATGGTATTCATTAACTATAGCTATATATACATTTTCGACTTTTGGAATAACAATATCGCCTTTCATAATAAACTAAAAAAATAATGGATAGGATAATTATATTGAAGATTTAAACTGCTCTAAAAACCGAACATCATTCTCACTCAACAAACGAATATCGCCAATTTGATGCAGTAACATAGCTATACGATCCACACCAACACCAAATGCAAAACCAGAATATGCCGCAGCATCTATTTTACAATTTTCAAGTACATTAGGATCAACCATACCACAACCACCTATTTCTAACCAACCCGTGCCTTTCGTAATTTTGTAATCGGTTTCAGTCTCTAACCCCCAATACACATCAATTTCTGCACTTGGCTCGGTGAATGGAAAATATGAAGGGCGCAAACGTATTTTACTTTTCCCAAACATTTCGGTAGTAAAATGTTGAAGCGTTTGTTTTAAATCTGAAAAACTTACTTCCTTATCAATATACAACCCTTCTACTTGGTGGAAAAAACAATGCGACCGTGCCGATATGGCTTCGTTTCTATAAACACGACCTGGGGAAATAGTGCGGATAGGCGGTTTATTATTTTCCATATAACGTACTTGTACCGAACTGGTGTGCGTACGCAACAAAATATCAGGATTGGTTTGAATAAAAAAAGTATCCTGCATATCGCGTGCAGGATGGTATTCTGGTAAATTTAACGCCGTGAAATTATGCCAATCATCTTCAATTTCTGGGCCTTCACTCACATTGAAACCAATACGGGAAAAAACATCGATTATCTGGTTCTTTACTATGGAAATAGGATGACGCGCTCCAATTTGAATAGGTTCACCCGGTCTGGATAAATCGCCGTAAACACCAGCAACTTCTTCTTTACTTTCAAATTCTTCTTTTAAAACATTTACTTTTTCTTCAGCTGTGTTTTTAAGCTTATTTATGGTTTGACCAAATTCTTTTTTTTGATGGTTTGCCACATTTTTAAATTCAGAAAAAAAGTCATTTAATAATCCTTTTTTACCTAAATATTTAATCCGGAAGGCTTCCACCTCATCTATTGATTCGGCTTTAAAAGCCTCTGCTTCTAATATAAGCTCTTTAATCTTATCTATCATTTTAAGCTGAATTTATAACAACATCCATATGGGCTTATTGAAATACAAATTTACATTTTTAAACAAAAAAAACGCCTTTATTAAAGACGTTTTATAAAGTTTCTGATTTTTTATTAAAATTGGCTATACACATACTTATACTTGAAGGCGGTACCATTTTCAATAACTTCTTGTTCGTAAAAAAATGTATTGTTTTCAAAAGTTACGCTATAAACATTGGTTTCATCTTCTGTAACAACGGTATATATATTTTCCATATTAGTCCACGACCCCTTTTTAAGACTATCTAACTTACAAGCTTCATCAGGATTTTCATTACTATGCGTTTCGCGCATAAAATTACCGTTTGAATTAAAGAACAAAAAAATTTGCAAATCGCAAAAATCAACATTAACCTTAACACCATTACGGAACAATTCAGAATATTGCCATGATCCTTCGATAGCATCATTTTTAGGAGATAAATCATCATCCTGGGGCGGACAGGACATTAATGTCAGTAAGCTTATTAAAGCTAAAAGATTTTTCATATGATATTTTAAATTTATTTATAACCTAACGCTTATAACAAATATTTATTATTCAATGTAATCAGTTTCTAAAAAGTAGTTTACAATGGCTTCTTTCATAAGAACACTTTGCTCACCAGCTTTTAAATGTGGTAGGGCTTCGATAGTTCTGTAATGTGGCCAGCCTTCCTTATCGACAAAATCGAGTTCGTAATATCCATAAGGCATAAGCAATTTACAAATGGCTATATGCATAAGGTCAAGCTTTTGGTCTTTTTTAAATACACGTTCCAGCTGTCCCAACTCTTGTACACCAATAAGGTAAATTATGGCATCAAGATCTAAAGTGTCTCCATCTGCAAATTGATTTGATAGTTTTTTTACTACCAATAGCCAGCGTTCTTTTAATTCTTCGTCTCTTGCCATAATAAATTGAAAGTCGCAAAGTTAGTAAACCTAAGTGGTAGTATTATTTTATATTTGTTTTAAATTATTTTTATATGAGTGTTATTGATATTGTTTTGGGAGCATTAATTTTATTTGGACTAGTTCGTGGGTTTATGAAAGGGCTTTTTGTGGAGGTTGCATCATTAATAGCTTTAATTGCTGGAGTTTATGGCGCAATTCATTTTAGCAATTTTGCTGCTGAATTTTTGCAAACTAAAACGGAATGGAATGAAAAAACTATAAATATTACTGCTTTTGCTATAACCTTTATCATTATTGTTTTAGCGATAGGGCTTGCTGGAAAAGCTTTAACAAAATTAGCTAATTTTGCTGCTTTGGGTATTATAAATAAATTGGCAGGAGGTGTTTTTGGAGCGTTAAAATTTGCCCTGATTTTGAGTGTTGTTTTAAATATTTTTGACACATTTAATAACACTGTATCCGTTTTAGATAATGACACTAAGCAAGACTCTGCACTTTACAAACCTATAAAATCATTGGTACCCCTGATTTTCCCTAATATTTTAGATGCTGAAAATGATTATACGCTTGAAAATAAGGCATAGAATAAAGCCACTTCACAGTAGCTTTATTTAAAATTGATTCATTTCGAATTATATCATTTCTACTTTTCCTGAAGATAACATATACACGCCACCAACTATTTTAATTTCGCCATTGGCTTCCATTTGTTTTAAAATAGAACTACGCTCTCTAATACGATTTATAGTTAGTTTTACATTATTCTCCACTGTTTTGGCTACAAAGTCTTTATTTGATGAGCTTAGCTCCCCATCAACTTCATTAGTACTTTGTTTTACAGCTGGCAAAATATTAGCTAGCATATCTGTAATATTCCCTAATTTTACACCATCACATGCTGCTTTTACGGCACCACAACTTTCATGACCCAATACTAATATTAATTTGCTTCCTGCTACTTTACAAGAATATTCCAGACTTCCTAAAATATCGATGTTTTCAAAATTACCTGCGACTCTGGCAACGAAAATATCGCCAATAGCTTGATCCAAAACTGTTTCAACAGGTACTCTTGAATCTATGCATGACAATACTACGGCCTTTGGGAATTGGCCACTAACTGTTTGCGAAACCAAAGCTGAATTATCAACAGCTTGCATATTATTATTTACGAACCTTTTATTCCCGTCCAGCAAATCATCTAACACATTTAACGGTGATAACTTAAACTGTACTTCTTTTGTAATTGCTGTATTTTTCATAATAGTAAATTTTAGTCTTTTATATGTGATTTAATCCATGACATAGCCTCATTAAAAGTTTTAAATATCTGTTTTTTAGGCACTAAATCAGGAATGATGTCGATACGTTCCATCATATATTTTGGCTGCTCGCTCAAGCCTACAAAAATAATTCTTTCTCCATTTTTAATAAGGTCAAGTAGCATATCCTCCATAGCATAAAGCCCAGATTGATCCATATACTCCATTTTTTCTAATCTTAAAACAACTGTTCCCGCCGAGGCTGGAAGCTGAGATTTGAGTAGCGAAAAATCCGCAGTTGAACCAAAAAACAAAGGCCCGTTTATATGTTTTATAAATACTTTATTTTTTAAATTGCCAGGGAAATTTATTTCGTCGTCCCAAGGTTCTTCTATAAACTGTTTGACGGTGGATCTTTTACCTAGCATATCACCCGCTTTCTTCATAAAAATTAAAGATGCCATGACCAATCCAATTCCAACAGCATAGACTAAATTCCAAAATGTTGAAAGTATTAGAACAACAAACATGATAAGAACCTCAGAACTAATTTTAAACGGCCCTATACCCATATCCCTAGGCAAAGTTGGTATAGCTTTTAAACCTTTATAATCCATTACGCCAATACCAACAGTTATTAGTATTCCAGAAAGTACCGCTGATGGAATTTGTGATGCCACAGGCCCTAAACCAAGTAAAATAGCCAACAGCAACAAACTAGCTATCATACCAGATAATTTTGTTTTGCCCCCAGATGATATGTTAATTACAGTTCTTATAGTTGCGCCAGCTCCTGGAATACCTCCAAAAACAGATGCAATACTGTTTCCTATACCTTGTCCAACCAATTCTTTATTAGGTTTATGCTTCGTTTTTGTCATATTATCTGCAACCACGCTAGTAAGTAGGGAATCAATAGCGCCTAATAATGCTAAAGTTAATGATGTAAATATATAAGGCGTTATATTTTTAAACTGAAAGCCTGTAAATATTTCCAAGTTTGGTAATGGCAGTCCGCTAGGTATTTGGGCAATCGGCTTATAATCTAACTTAAAAAATACCGCAATGGCAGATACAACTACTAAAGCCACTAATGTACTGGGAATAACTTTGGTTATTCTTTTAAACCCATAGATGATAATAATGGTTCCCAAGGCCAACATAAGTTCTAAAATATTTATATTTTGAAGCGCTCTAGGAAGGATTTTTAAAGTACCCCATACACCTGAGGTGTTTCTTCCTGCCAATATGCTTGCTTCCTTAAAAATTTCTGCATCATCTATTTTAATAACTTCGGATATGGCGGTATTATAATCTTGAATATTTAGTGTTTTACTAGACTTTTTACTCTTTATATCATTAATTTTTCTATCAAAAATAACTTGTTCAACTTCTGGTTTAAAACGGTCTATATAATCCTTATCTTCTTTTGAATAATAGCCAATAGATGGCAATATTTGAGTCACTAAAATAATGATTCCAATAGCCGTCATAAAACCGGAAACAACAGGATACGGTATGTATTTTATATACTTGCCTAATCCTAAAAGTCCTAACCCTACTTGACACAAACCTGCAAAAAGAAATACCGTAAGTATTATCGGCAATGCTTTATCAATATCGCCATTATTAAGTGTAATAATAGTAGCAATAACGACCATACTAACAGCAGTCATGGGTGCTGTTGGGCCTGAAATTTGAGTATTGGTTCCACCAAAAAGTGCAGCAAAAAAACTAATAAAAATGGCACCATATAGTCCCGCTGCAGGACCAAGACCAGAGGATACTCCAAAAGCAAGCGCAAGTGGCAATGCAATTATTCCGGCAGTAATACCACCAAATGCATCGCCTTTTATATTTGAAAATAGCTTTTTCAAAGTAAATATTAATTAAGTTTACTCAATTTAAAAAATTCTATATAACTCTCAGGGTTTTCAACAACACCTCTCTCAGAAATAAGCTTAATAGCTATATTACGTTCCTTCGCCTTAAAAGCAAAATCATCCAGAATTTCAATTATATCATTATCTAAATATCTTGTTTTTCTTACGTCCAATTCCAATACAGAATCATGTGGCAAACTGTCAAGTTCCTTTAATATAGCACCCTTATTGAAAAAAGTAACCTCCTCAGCTAAAGTCATTTTTATTTTACCATCATCAACATCTTCACCTTCTTTATGTAAAAAATGTGAATTTTGAAAACTCTTAATCAAGATTACGACAATACCTACGCCTAAGCCTAAACCAATACCCCAAAGCAAATCGATAAATATAATACCTAAAACAGTTACTACAAATGGCACAAATTGTTTCCACCCGAGATTATACATGGTTTTGAATAATACGGGTTTTGCTAGTTTATAACCAACAATTAATAAAATAGCCGCTAAAACAGAAAGCGGTATCATATTTAATAATTTAGGTATTAAAATAACCGAAATAAGCAAGAAGAAACCATGAATGATAGCCGACATTTTTGATACGCCCCCAGATTGGATATTTGCAGAACTCCTAACAATAACTTGAGTAATTGGTAATCCACCAATTAATCCTGAAATTATGTTTCCTGTACCCTGAGCTAAAAGTTCTCTATTGGTTGGGGTAACATTTTTATGAGGATCTAATTTATCTGTTGCTTCAACGCATAACAAGGTTTCTAAACTAGCTACTAATGCTATTGTAAATGCTATAACCCAAACATCGGGATTTGTTATTACTGAAAAATTAGGGAAACTAAATTGTGCTATAAATGATCCTGCATCTTCTGGTATTGGCACATTTACTAAATGCGATTTATTAATAGCTAAAGCACTACCAGATGGTATTAGTGCAAAAAACAAAATACCTACTATAACAGCAACTAGAGGCCCTTGTATTATTTGAAAAATTTTTCCTTGTTTGGACAATACTTTATCCCACAACAATAATATAGCAATTGCGATAAACCCAATCGTCATTGAGCCAAGAGTGATATTATCAAATAGGTGCACTATTGCGGAAAATGTATTTTCTCCTGAAGATTCTAAAAAACTATCTGCACCTTCAGGTTCAGAATCATATCCAAAAAAATGAGGTATTTGTTTTAAAATAATTATAATTCCTATACCGGTAAGCATGCCTTTTATAACAGATGACGGGAAATAGTAACCGATAATACCAGCTTTTAAAACACCGAATAATATCTGGATAACCCCTCCTAAAACAACAGCTACTAAAAAATTTTCGTATCCTCCTAATGATCCGATAGCCGTCAATACTATCGCAGCTAATCCGGCGGCAGGACCACTAACTCCGATTTTAGACCCACTTAAGGCGCCGACAATGACACCTCCTATTATGCCTGCAATAACTCCTGAAAAAAGTGGCGCTCCACTGGCTAAAGCAATACCTAAACATAAAGGCAATGCTACAAAAAACACGACTATACTTGCTGGCAAGTCATTTTTAATAGTTTTAAACATAATATAATATAATTTTTTTGGCGTAAGAATACTACCAAAGATTTAGATAATAAATAACTAAGATCTTCTATTAAAGACCTTAAAATTTTAGTGTTAATGGTTTTGGAGGAGGAGATGCTAATTTTAAATATGGGTTCAGATATTTTTTAAGATAATATCCGGAGTTATAAACAATATCGTTAGCACCAAAATTTAAAGCTGTTGTATTTATGTCATGGCACAAAAATTCTTTTTCAGCATTTTTTTTGAAGCCCTTTTCCTCTTCTTCGGAAGTTGTATAAAAAAAAGAAACGTCTATCGAATCATCAACCATAGTAATAATTGTTGGCGCCATTAAAAACATTAAGAACAATGTGGTAAATAATAAAGAAGTTATTTTTTTCAAAATTTAGTTTTGAATAAAGATATAAATATTAAGATTATAATGTTTAGCTTTTACTAGAATTCCTTTAATAATTTAATCTCTTCTGCAATCACCCAACCCACTTTACCGTCAGAGAGTTTAATTTTTTTCCAATCGTTGTAAGTTTCAATAACTTGAACTTTAGTCCCTTCATGTAATCTAAAGGATTCCTCACTTCTAGAATTAGGGTTACTTTTCACTTTACTTTCTTGAACAAAAATGATTGCTGGGTTATCCTTTTTATCAAGATTATAGTTATGAAATGTAAAAGCAAGCGTAACAAAAACTAATATTAAGGCTGTAATACTTCCTATAAAAGCCAAACGTTTATTTAAGGTGGAATAGGCAAAATAGTATATCAAGAATAATAAGACAAATATAAATACAAAAGCAATCGCCGTTTTTGCCCACCCATCAAAAGATAGTTTGTGTGTTGTGTTGTTTAAGAGTTTTGAAAATCCAGCATCTGGAATATTATCAATTGCATCAATAGTCATGTTTTTTGCAAATGCCAAATTATTTTTAATATCATCATCATTAGGGTTTAGTAATAATGCCTTTTCATAATAGTAAATACTTGGCGCAATATTATTAAGTTTATAGTGCGCATTAGCCAAATTGTAATACAAGTCTGCTGAATGCATTTCGGTTTCTAGAATAGCCTTATAATTATCTATAGCTTCAGCATATTTACCTGCATTGTAAAGATTATTTGCCTGATCAAACAACGCTTGGTTTTGTGCATAAAGTCCAAAACTGAACAAAAACGATATGATGTAAAGTATCTGCTTCATATTAACGTGCTTGTTTATCAATTAAAGAAATTGTTTTTGCAGCTTTATCATAATCTTCTTGCATCGTTACGATATCAATCGGCGTATATCGTGCTAGTTCGCAACTTTCTAAGATACTTTTAAAGTCGTTAATAATTGGTTCCTCAACCCCTTTTTTAATTAGTAAATTTTTAATTTTATCCTTGCTCAAATCATTACTTTCAATATGTAATTTTGCTTTTAAGTAATTGTGTAATGCTTTTTCTAAAGCAATGTAAAACGCTTCTTTTTTACCCAAAGATTTTTTTGCATTCCCTAAATACTTACGTGCTAACTTATTCGCTTTTCTAATTTTGTTACCATAAACATCGGCATCTCTAACAGCTTTCTTTTTACGAATAAAAATAGCCAAAGGAATCGTTAAAAAAGGCAGCAATAGTAAACTCCAAAACAAATTTGTTTTAAAAAAATAGTTTGATTTTTTATGAAAAAAATTAGTTTTTGTTTTTATAAATGCAAATTGGTCGCTATTTAGTACCACAGCCTGTTTATTAGTGTTTAAATTGCCATTGCTTGCTGATGACGTTGTGTTATTCGAAGGGCCATTTAAAACACTAATTACGATTTCATCCGAAGACAATCTTTTATAACTTTCCGTTTTTAAATCGAAATATGAAAACGAAATATTTGGAATAGGATATTTCCCTTTGTATTGAGGTACCACGGTATAATTGTCAGAAATATTACCTTGCATACCTGATAGATTCGTTTTGATATTTTCTTTATGCTCTGGCTCATAAACCTCCAAGGAGCTTGGTAATGATATTTTTGGAAGCTTAAAGAGTTTTAAATTTCCATTACCATTTACTTTTACTTTAAGTTGAAATGACTCCGAAGCATCTAATTCCGTTTTGGATGATACCACGCTAAGTTTAAAGTCTCCAACAGCTCCAGTAAAATCAGCTGGTTTTCCTTTTTCTGGCAAAGGTTTTACCTTAATAGTTTTATTTCCAGCAGACACAGTTTTACTAATTCGCGTCATTAAAAAACTACCAAAAATATCGCGCCTATTTGAAGGGACACGCATGGAAAGATCTAAAGTTAATGGCTCGATGTTTAGTTTTCCAGTTTTTTGAGGATATAAAACTGTTTTTCTTAGTACTAAATAACGATAATCTTCACCTTTATAGGTGCCATTTTGAACTTTTTGACCTTGCGTATTTATATTCTGACTCCAAAAATCGTTATAGCGTGGCGTATCAATTTCGTTCCAATTATCAACCGCTATTTTAGGCGACACGTAAAGTTTGTAAACCACCGTTATAGCTTCGTTCAAATATGGATTTGTTTTTGAAACCTCAGCAACTAAATGGATGTTTTCTGACGCTAAATAATTTGGGTCGTTCGGATCTTTTGGAATATCGACCGCTGCAGTAACTTGAATTTTTATAGGAGTTGTTTTATAAATTTCATCTTTTATGGTAATTGTAGCTTGTGAAATCGTAAAACTTCCACGACTTTTAGGTGATAGAAAATAAGTATACGTTTTTTTAAAAGACCGTTTGCCATTAATCCAGGAATTACTTACCGATTGGTTAGGTCCGCCAACTACAGTAAAACCTTCAAAATTCGGCGGGTTAAAATTATCACCATCTTGATTCATTACAAAATCAATACGTAAGCGTTCATTTACACCAAGTTTGTTTTTACTTGCATTAGCTTCAAATTTTACTTGTGCTGAAGCAAAAGTTGAAACCAGCAGAAAAATTATTATATATATGTTTTTAATAAATTTCATTTTTAATGTTACGTAATACCCACAAGATCTTTTATGACAATATTTTTCAGAACGCTTAAGAGGATAATTAAATTTTCAACTTACAATTATGGTTTTTAACTAGACCATATCTTTAGTTATGTATTGTAACTAATTTTACCAATCTTTGTCTGTTTTAATTCTTACTCCTTTTTGTTTTTCCGCATTCATTTTTTCTTGAACCTTTTGCTCTTGATTATTCATAGCTTCCAACAAACTTTTTATTTGTTGAGGAGATAATTGCCCTGGTTGGGGTTGGGGTTTTTTCTTTTCTTCTTTGTCCTTGTCAGCTTTGCCTTTATCATCTTTTTCCTTTTCTTTATCAGGCTTTTCATCTTCATCTTTAGGCTTTCCGTCTTCATCTTTTTCATCCTCACCCTCCTTCTTGTCCTCCTCTTTTTTATCTTGGTCTTTATCCTCGCTATTTTTATCCTTATCTTTTTTGTCTTCGTTTTCTTTGTTTTCTTTTTCTTCGTCCTTTTTATCTTTGTCCTTTTTATCGTCTTTGTTTTGATCTTCCTGTTTTTGTTGTTCCTCAGCACATACTTTTGCAACTCCTAAATTATACCTTGTTTCATCATCAGAAGGATTATTTCTCAAAGCACTTTTATAGGCTTCAACGGCTTCTTTACATTTTTTATTTTGCATTAAAATGTTTCCGATGTTATGAAATGCTTTATGTTTTTCTGTTTTTGTATTAGCGACTTTGGTACTTTGTTCAAGCCTATAAATGGCTTCATTAAATTTTCCGCTCTTAATATAGGATGTCCCTAAATTATAAGACCCTATAACTGCTGTGGGTTGTTCTGAAATAGCTTTTCGATATGCCATTTCTGCTAAAACAAAATCTTCTCCGTTAATTAATTTATTACCCTCATATATATAATTATTTGCCTTTTTTGCAGCCAATAATAATGCCTTATCTTTTTCTTGTGAAAAAGATATAAAAGACGTTATTATTAATATGAATGTTAAAATGTGTTTCATTTTTATTTCTAAATTATAAAACTTGTTTTGTTTTGTTCGTTAAAAAAAATATAAAAAAATAAACTTTTAACTCAATAGGTTTGCGGCATCGCAAAAATTAAAAGTTTTCATTAAACAAATTTAATTTTTTCAACCATGCCGTTTTTCGCTCCAACAATAAAACATCAATTATTAAAAAAAAGATTGCAAAACCTAAAAACCATTGAAACTGATCTTTAAAATCGGCAAACTGCTTTGCTTCAAACTCCGTTTTATCCATTGTATTTAATATCTCACGGATATTTTCAACTACATCGTTAGTGTTTGCCCCATTAATGTATGCCCCGTTTGCTTCTGCTGCTATATTTTTAAGTGTTTCTTCATTAAGTTTTGTAATTACTGTTTCACCTTGATTATCTTTTTTATAATTCAAAATGACACCATTTCTTTTTTCTGGAATTGGCCCGCCTTTTACATCGCCTACACCAATGGTAAAAATACGAATACCTTCTTCACTGGCTTCTTCAGCCACAGCTGCAGCTTGTTCACTATGATCTTCTCCATCTGAAATAATAATAAGTACGCGATTGGTTTGCTCTTCATCATCAAAATAAGTTTTAGCCAATTTAATCGCCTCATTAATTGCTGTACCTTGAGATGACAACATATCGGTATTCATGCTTTGTAAAAACATTTTTGCCGATGCATAGTCTGTAGTTATTGGTAATTGAGGAAATGCTTTTCCTGCGTAAGCGATAATACCAACGCGATCACTAGCTAGATTATTAATAATTTGCGTTACTAATTGCTTTGATTTTTCCAATCGGTTAGGCGCAATATCTTCAGCTAGCATACTTTTAGAAACATCTAAGGCGAAAACAATATCAACACCTTCTCGCTTAACGGTTTCTAATTTTGTGCCTATTTTTGGATTTACCAATGCAACCGTTAAGCACAAAAAAGCTAAACATAGAACTATAATTTTTAAAACAGATTTAAATACCGATTTATTAGGGCTCAATCTTTTTAGTAAAGGCGAATCTGCAAACGTTTTTTGCATTCTGTATTTCCAAAATTGGAGCGCCAAAAACAGTAGTATTATCACTGGAATAATTACTAATGTCCAAAACCATATTTTTTCTTCTAATTGATACATAAAATATATAAATTCCAAAAATAAAACTCTAAATTATAAAATATCAGCGTTTTTATTCTTTTCTCTATCCCGTTATTTTATTATACAAAACTTCTAAAAACAGTAAAACGCAATAGTAATTCAATAAGCAATAATAAGCCTGCTAGAAGCACTAATGGTCTGTATTTTTCTTCGTAATTGTAATATTTAAACTCTTCTATTTCTGTCTTTTCTAGTTTATTTATTTCGTCGTAAATCTCTTCTAGTTTTTTATTATTAGTGGCTCTAAAATATTTGCCCCCTGTAACTTCTGCGATTTCCTTAAGCAATATTTCATCAATTTCCACTTGAATACGTCCATATTGGAAATTTCCATTTGGCAATATAGCAACAGGCGATAAAGCCATACCGTTTGTGCCCAAACCGATGGTGTATGTTTTAATAGCATATTCCACAGCTAATTCGCTTGCTATTTTTGGGTCTATAAAACCAGAATTATTTACACCATCCGTCAACAGGATAATAACTTTACTTGAAGCTTTACTATCTTTTAATCTATTTACCGAGGTTGCTAACCCCATACCAATGGCAGTTCCCCCTTCAATTATAGTATTGTATTTTATACTTTTTAACGAACGAAGCACGATAGATTTATCACTTGTAATTGGTGTTTTGGTATAACTTTCACCTGCATATTCTACTAAGCCAATTCTATCGTTTGGGCGCCCTCTTATAAACTCTGATGCTACTTTTTTTAAGGCTTCTAACCTATTTGGCGATAAATCCTTAGCTAGCATACTTGCAGAAACATCAATAGCCATTACAATATCTATACCGCGGGTTGTTTTTGTTTTTGTTGATACATCCACAGATTGTGGTCTTGCCAAAGCCATTATTAATAATGCTAATGCCAGTAAACGAAATATAAATAACAAATGCCTTAATTTTGGGAACCAAGAACGTGTTATTTTAAACCCTTTTAAACTTGATATTTTTAATTCTGCGGTTTGCTTTTTATATTTAAAAATATACCAAAGCACAGCTAGTGGCAGCGCCAATAGCAGCCAGAAAAACTCTTTATTTACAAATTCAATCCCTTGAAACATTACTCTTCTGCCGATTTAAGTTCTACTGAGTTTAATATACGCTCTACCATTTGTTTTGCATAAAGATCTTGAGTCTTATAAAAAAGGAGCACTTGCTGAATCACACTTTCTGCTGTAAAACCGAGCATGACATAGTTTCCTTTTTCAAATTTATCTGTGCCTAGAACCGGAGTATCCATAGTTCCGAACACTTTTAAACCTTCCGCGCCATTTGGTGTTACAAACGTTTCATTTTTGGTAACTATATTTTGAGCACCAGCGTTTTCAAACAGCTTTAAACTTCCATCCATAGCTTGTTGCAGGTCTATTTTATTTTCACCCAAGTTTTTAACATTTGTGGTAGCTACTTGAATTTGGAATCTATCAATTAAACTACCATAGCTAAATTGTTCTAAATCGATTTGTTGCGCCATGTTTTCTGGCAATTCTGGTGTCGTTCTTTTTAAAACCTTTGGTGTCGCAATTGTTATTGGCGGAAATCCATATGCACTAGTTATCCATTTACCCTCCAAAAGCTCTTTACTATCATGACCAATTATAGTGTCCTTTACTAAATTAAAACCATATTTAATTGAGAGTCCTGTTAACGTTGCGACGAGTAGAAAAACACTAATACCAACAGTTAGCCAGATTTTTTTCCGCTTCCTTTTTTGTTCTTGCTCTTCTCTATATTTTTCGTCTAATAGTTTCTCTTCTTCCGTTGGTTCTGGCAATGCTTCCTTTACATGGTCTATTTCAAGATCTATAGTTTCTCTATCAATTTTAGCCAACTCAATATCTGGAGCAGATTTAGCAAACTTGACTAAATCGGCACGTTTCAAAATATTTTCAAGATTTTTAATATCGTCTTTACTTAAATCGACTTGGTTGGCATCTTTTAAAATATTTAATCTTGTTATTAACTCATCGGTAGTACTTTCCAAGGCTTTTTCATACACTTTCTCATCCAAATATTTTCTGATGATAAAAGTCAATTCAGAATAATAATCCTTTAAATTTTGGTTCTGTAAATAAGCGCTTTCATCTAACCTAATTAATGCTAATTTTGCCCTATCGTAAGGAGGCAATAATGCGATTTTTTGATCTTCGGTTAATGGTTTTTTTCTCCAAATTAACCAATATAAAAGGAAACCAACTAAGCCAACAATAAGAATCGTTATTAATAGATATTTCCACCAATCACTCCCTTTTTTGTTAACAGAAATAATGGGTTTGATATCGTATAATCCTTGCGTGGTATCTACTACAACATTTTTAACTTCGACTTGTAATGAATCAGTAAAAAAAGTTTTATCGCCTATAATTATTTTTTGCCTCGGAATAGTGTAAGTCCCTGAATCAAATTGTGTTAATCCATATTTTTTAATCAGGTTAAATTTGTTTTTTTTCTTTAGCGTATCAATATCGTAAGACGCAATCATTTCCAATGGGGAAAACGTTTGTCCTTCCGGAAATACAACTAAATCTTTAGGATTTGCTTCAACTTGAATATGATAGGTAATTTGCTCACCAATTTTAATCGAAGTCGAATCTATTACAGATTTGACTTGCGCTTTAGAGGCCATAGCAAAAAGGCAAAAGATAATCAAGAGCACAACTGCTTTTAATTCAAAACTCTTAAATACGCTAAATGATTTATCCCTGTTCACTTTTAACTTTTAACTTTAATATTATCCTCTTCTTTTAAAATACCCTAAAAGCTTTTTTACATAGCTTTCATCCACGCGGCAATCGATTGCTCCAGCACCAGATTTAGTAAAGCTTTCTTTATAATAATCCACTTTTTGGTTGTAGAATTTTCCATAATTACTACGCACTTTTTTTGAAGATGTGTTCACCAACATCAATTCGCCAGTTTCTTCATCTTCCATTTGTACTATGCCTAAATTCGGAATATCTTCCTCTCTTTTATCATAAACCCTAATGCCCGTAACATCATGTTTACCTGATACGATTTTCATAGTTTGATGATAATCATCCGCTATAAAATCTGAAAGCACAAAAACAATCGCTTTTTTCTTCATTACATTTTGCATGAATTTTAAAGCTTCAACTAAGTTTGTTTTTCTACTTTCCGGTTTAAACTCAATGAGCTCACGAATGATTCGAAGCACATGCGAACGTCCTTTTTTAGGCGGAATATATAATTCAACTTTATCTGAAAATAATATAAGTCCGATTTTATCATTATTCTGTGTTGCTGAAAATGCTAATGTTGCAGCAATTTCAGTAACTACTTCATTTTTAAATTGCTGCTCGGTTCCAAACATCTCTGATCCCGAAACATCTACCATAAGCATCATGGTCAATTCACGTTCCTCCTCGAAGACCTTTACATAAGGCTCGCTGTAGCGTGCCGTTACATTCCAGTCAATATTTCGAACATCATCTCCAAACTGATACTGTCGTACTTCAGAAAAAGTCATGCCACGACCTTTGAAGGTGGAATGGTATTCCCCTCCAAAAATATGATCAGACAAACGGCGTGTCTTGATTTCTATTTTACGTACTTTTTTTAATAATTCTTTAGTATCCATGAAAATCCCCTAATCCCAAATCAAGATTAATTGCGGTTAAATGTTTATCCAATTAAATTTTATGTATTTTTTATTATAAGCCATTGTTCTAAAATGATCAACTAAGTAAGAGTTGCCCAATTTAGGGTTTACATGGCTTTTTTACGGCACCTCTATTTCATTAACGATTTTGTTTATGATATCAACTGAAGTTACATTTTCTGCTTCAGCTTCATAGGTAATACCTATTCTGTGTCTTAACACATCGTAAACCACAGCGCGAACATCCTCTGGAATAACGTAACCACGACGCTTAATAAAGGCATAACATTTTGCTGCTGTGGCTAAATTAATACTTCCACGTGGTGATGCTCCAAAAGAAATTAATGGTTTTAAATCTGGAAGTCTGTATTTTTCTGGATAACGCGTTGCAAAAATAATATCCAGTATGTATTTTTCTATTTTTTCGTCCATATAAACCTCACGAACAGCTTCTTGGGCTTTTAATATTTGAGATACAGAAACGACAGGGTTTACTTTATCCCAAGCACCTTTTAAATTAGCCCTCATGATTAATTGCTCCTCGTTAATTTTTGGATAATCAATAACTGTTTTAAGCATAAAACGATCGACTTGCGCTTCTGGCAGCTGATATGTTCCTTCTTGCTCAACAGGATTCATAGTTGCCATGACTAAAAATGGTTTATCCAGTTTAAAGGTTTCATCACCAATAGTCACTTGCTTTTCCTGCATCGCTTCAAGTAATGCCGATTGTACTTTTGCAGGCGCTCTATTTATCTCATCTGCCAATACAAAATTTGCAAAAATAGGTCCTTTTTTTATTGAGAAATCATTAAGCTTCATGTTGTAGATTAATGTACCTGTAACATCTGCGGGTAATAAATCTGGTGTAAACTGTATTCTACTAAAACTTCCATCTACCGCTTGTGCTAAAGTATTAATCGCTAATGTTTTTGCTAATCCAGGAACACCCTCCAACAAAATATGCCCTTGGCCTAATAAACCAATTAGTAAACGTTCCACCATGTGTTTTTGACCCACAATGACTTTGTTCATCTCTAACATCAATAAATCAACAAAAGCACTTTCTTTTTCAATTTTCTCGTTAATTGACTTAATATCAATTGTACCCGTTTCTTCCATCATTTTTTGTTTTATTAAAAGCCCGAATTTACGCTTCGTATTTTAGCAATGCAAAATGTTAAAAAAATTCATGTAAAGGTGTTAAAAAATGGTTAAAAATATTAATGAATATCAATGTTAATAGTATTCAACAAATAATTATTACAAGTTTTCCCTAAATATTTAGCACAAGAGTATTTTATTATTTGTAACGTATTCTTTTATATACATTCTTTTAGTATTTTTATAAACGGTATGAACTCGATAGAAATTGAAAACTTGCACAATATTGATACCATGACAAATATTAATATGAAGGGTTTATAACAACGTAAGTAAAGCTATAATTCCACAAATGACCAATCGACAATTTGGACATATAATAATATTGGCTATTTAGCGTGGAAAGAAGTATTTCCGAAAGACACTGTATATCGCGCTCGTAAGTATATTGTTTAAGCCAATACTCAAAGCATGCAAATGGATTTAAAATCTTAAGGTGTTAAAGTTGGCGCTGTAAACCTTGGTTTGGTTAAAACCGATTGTTTAAAAGTTATTTTTAAATCTGAAGCGATAATTGTTCATGTTTACAAAGGTTTTAAAGCTTTACAGGCAAAGATATTCTTGGAATTATTATTTTTAGATCTAGGCTAACTCATATTAATATTATTGATTTATTGGTATTTCCAACAACCCAAGCAAGCTATAGTGTTTAAAAAAAAGAAGCATGAAAAATTGGTTAAAATGCGAATGGTTTAATTTAATGTCCCAATATTTAAATGATAATGTTTTAATTGAGACGCTTTGGGCAGAGCTTAAAAATCAATACGAACATAAATCTAGATATTATCACAATTTTAAGCACATCTATAAAATGCTAAAACAACTTGAAGCATTTAAAACTGAAATTAACGATATTAATGTTTTAAAATTTGCAATATGGTATCATGATGTTATTTACAAATCTACCAAAAAAGACAATGAAGAAAAAAGTGCTGCTTTTGCATTAAATAGATTAAAAACATAAAATTTGATACAAAAAGAACAAAAATCATTCAAAACCTTATTATTTCGACTAAGAAACATGAATTAATTTTATATGAAAATATTGACAATGCTATACTTTTGGATTTAGATTTATCCATTTTAGGTACAGATTGGGAAACTTATAAAAAATACACCCAAAATATTAGAAAAGAATATGCCATATACCCTAACTTTTTGTATAAGTATGGAAGAAAAAAGGTATTACAGCATTTTTTAGAATGTGAAACATTATTCTTTACTGAAAGATATAAAATCAATTTTGAAACAAAGACCATAAAAAACTTAAGAAAGGAAATTGAATTACTATAAAGCGAGAGACTAATACGAGACATCTTGAGACTCCAAAACAAAAAATAGAACCCTTGTAAATGATTAATAAACGCTTACTTATAAAACACCTTTTAGCTCATAACGATGAGAATAGTTTTTTTGATAAAAAAAGAAAAATTGATATTACTAATAAAGAAGGAAAAGCAAAATTTTTAAAGCATATTTGCGCACTCTCAAATAGCAACCCGAAAAACAATTCTTTTGTCGTTATTGGTGTTGAAGATGAAGACAATGCTATTATTGGTGTCGATTTTTTTGATGATAGCAAAATCCAAAACCTTATTAATGCATTTTTGACAAATCCACCAATTGTGCAATATGAAAATATTCCTTTTCCACATTTACCTAATAACAAAGTGGTTGGTTTAGTGACCATAAGACCAACCGGAAAATTAACTTCACTTAGAAAAAACATTTGGAAATACTACGGCGGCTCTGTTTTTTTTAGAGATGGAAGTATAAGTATGCCAAAGGTTTTTAAAAGCACTATTAAAGATGTGAATTCTAAAATTGTTGCGTCTATTGAAAAACATGCGCAAAATAATATTGAACATACCCTAGATGGCGTTGTGGATTTTTTGAACAACAGAAAAGACTACAATGCCCAGTATAAAGTTTTTAAAGAATATTTTGTGGTGTGTTGGGCAGGGCAAAAAAAGGTGGTGAATAATAAAATATTCTATTCTAGAGTTGACATTGAATTGATCAACGAACAAGTACGTTTGTTTTTTTCTGTTTTGGATGAAGTTTCTATAGCCGTTGATAATAACAGCTTTACTATTATAGAATTTGTGAATTTTGGCTTTGACGATTCCAATATATATTATCCTTTAGAAGAAACAATTATTAAGTTTGAAGATAATGCAAACTATACTATTGAAACGCGCTTGCTGTTTAAACCACCTCAATTTAATAAAAAAGATTTGTATCATATTTACAATACGAATAATGCTATTTTAGAAAAGCTCAAAAAAGGGCAAATATTAAAATCACAAGAAAAAATAGATTTAAAAAACTTACCGGCAGCGTATTTAATATGTTATTTGAATACGTTTCATGAGGCTATTGATAAGCTTAATGAAGCTAAACCTTATTTAAAAAGCTATAGCAAAGAGGTTTATGATTTGTATAAAGAATCGTTGCGCATACTAAGGAAGGTAAAATACAGTTAAACATTTTATTAGTTTAAACTTAACTCTATAATTTTGATATTACAGATATAATATTAACTTTGTATTGCTATTAATCTTTTTAATAAACCTTGTGCCCCAAATCGTAAGATTGGTTCAGGGTTTTTTTTTGCTTTCATTTAAGACTATAAAATCAACTTTAAACTTTGGGAACTAAGGCGTTTGGGATAGAGCTGCCTATTTACGCTCGCCAGCTTTTTAAGAGGAAACGAGTAGTGAAAGCCCTACCCTTGCGTAACGCCCAAAAAATTAGAATTTCAGTTTAAAATCTTAAAAAAAAGATGTAGGTTTGTATCTCAAAAAAAGAATATATGTCGTTTTCAGATTTGTTTGATAGTGGTTTTAAAAAGCGTAATGAGAATCATTTTGCTTCGATAGTTCGTGTTGCCATGGATGATGGTATTATTACAGATGATGAAAAAGCGTTTTTAGACCGTTTAGCCCGTAAGTTAGATATTGGAGAAGGAGATTATGAAATAATTTTAAAAAATTATAATTCGCACCCTATGAACGCGCCACATTCTTACGACCAGCGATTGGATCGATTATACGATTTAGCGCGGATGGTTTATGTGGATCATATTAAAGATGATAATGAAGAGACTTTATTAAGAAAGATTGCTGTTGGACTTGGATTTCATGTGGATAATGTAAAATACATAGTTGACAAAGCATTGACTTTAGTTAACAATGGTGTTGATTTAGATACCTTTACTGAAGAAATGAAAAACATGAACAAATAGTAGCTATTTCAAGAAAATATTTTATAAGTCGCCTAAAAAGCATTTTTTAGGCGACTTTCTTTTTTATGATTTGATGGCAATATATTTTAGTTCACTTTTATGATTTAAATTGATTGATTGATTGATTTTTGGTCGATTTGGTTTATATATTCAATCTATAATTTTAAAAGTTATGCCATTACAATTAACCCTATTTATATATTTACTTGATCGACTCTTTGTAACACAGGACTTTCATCAAATAACTTGACAAGCTGGCATTTGAAGTAAAATGTGGGTTATTTAGCAAATACAGTTATTACAAGGAAAGTTTAAGGCATAAAAAAAACCACCTAATTTCTTAAGTGGTTTTTTGCTCCTTCTCTTGGGCTCGAACCAAGGACCCTCTGATTAACAGTCTTTTAAAAGTGCTTTTCAATTGGCTTCATTTGTATGTATTTATCTGATTTTCAGTATTTTAACATTTTTTATTTTTCTTTTGACATCATTTATTTTACCTTTATACGACCATTTGTTGTACATATGTTGTACTGAAATAATAGTAATTATGACCTCAATAAAAGCCGTATTAAGAAAAACTAAGTTAGCTAATGATAGGTTTCCTGTATCGCTTCGAGTATCAAAAAATAGAAGATCAAAATTTTTTAAAACACCTTATTCTGTTTTTGAGTCGGAATGGTGTACTAAAACGGGTGAGTTTAGTAAGAAAAATCAGAATTACATTCAAAATAATAGGTTGTTAAATAAGTATAAGGATCGTGCCTATAAAATTATTACTGATCTTGAAATAGAAAATGCATATTACACATTAGAGGATTTTGAAAAAGTTTTTAGAGTAAATAAAAACCCTATTAATCAAAACATTTTTGCCATGGGAGACAAGATTGTTGAAGACATGAAATCTTCTGGTAGATTAGGGAATGCAAGAGCCTATTATGATACTTTAAACTCTTTAAAACGATTTAACAGAAGTAGACACCTCACATTTAAAGAAATAAATTATGGATATCTAGACAGATATGAAATATTTCTCCGGTCACGAGGTGGAAGCGATGGTGGTATTGGTGTTCGTATGCGAGCACTTAGAGCCATATTCAACACCGCAATTAAATATGAATACATTCCGGAAAGCTTATACCCTTTCAGAAAATATAAAATCTCAAAATTAAAAGCCAAAAAGTTTAAAAGCGCTTTATCACTTGATGAAATAAATCGAATAGTTGCTTTAGTCTTAAATGAACACCCACACTTAATCCATTACAAAAATTATTTTTTATTCAGTTTCTACACGAGAGGAATGAATTTTGCCGACATGATACATCTTACCTGGGATAATGTAATTGATGATAGGATATTCTATACGCGTTCTAAAACGAAAGTTAATTTTCAAGTAAAAACGATAAAGCCTGTGAGAGAAATTCTAGATTTTTATAAGGATTACCCATCCGAAACAAACTATATTTTTCCCATATTACTAAGAGAAAAATTAGATTTAAAGCAAATAGAGAATAGAAAGCACAAGGTTATGGGGCTCTATAATAAAGCATTAAAAGAAATAGCGGCTCTTGCTTCAATTGAGAAAAAAGTAACCACTTATGTCGCCAGACATAGTTTTGCGACTTGCCTAAAATTCAAAGGAATATCAACTGATATCATTAGCGAATCACTAGGTCATCAAAACATAGTAATTACTCAAACTTATCTAAAAAGCTTTAGCAATTATGTTCTAGATGATGCAACTGAAGTTTTACTCTAATGATTTTAAATGAATTACATATTTTACCATAAACCGCATCTACAATTCATTTTTAATAAACATGTTAATATTTTCATTATATTTGTGTTTTCATGTAACATGAAATAATTAAAAAAATGAAAAATGATTGAATTTCAGAAAATAAAAGACTTTTTTGAGAAACTTGAATTTGATGTTGACATCGAAAAGCTTCAGAACCAAAAGGAACTCTTATGTGATATTATTATAAACATTAACAAAGAGAAAGTATATGCAGAAGTTAGGACAGAAATTAGACCAAACAACACTTTTCCATTTATTAGATTATCTAAAGAGTACAAGCCACTACTTATTGTTGCAGATTATATTACTCCAAACGCAAAAGCGTTTCTAAAACAGAATAAAATTAATTATATAGATAGTTTTGGTAATGCATTTTTAAATTTAAAGCATTTAAAAATTTTTGTAGAGCAAGGAAATTCAAAACCAGTTTACAATAAATATTCAGAGGTATTTACAAGAGCAGGTGGTCAAATTCTATTTCATCTATTACAAAATCCAGAATTGATTAATGCTAATTACGAACAGTTGGCAAGTATTAGTCAGGTTTCATTAGGCAGTGTAAGCAAAACTATTAATGGACTTTTAAAAGAGGCATTTGCAGTAAAATGGGACTCAGATAAAAAATATCAATTAGTGCGTAGGGAGGAACTTCTCGAAAAATGGATAACGCTTTTAAATGAAAAAATACTACCTACCTACAGAATAGGCACTTATAGTTTTTCAAAAAATCGATTTGAAATTAAAGAAAAGAACCCTGAATTTGAAACACGCTGGGGCGGCGAATCTGGAGCTGCAATATTAACTAATTATCTAAATCCAGAAAAATATACCTTGTTCACTAATCGACCTAAACAAGACCTTATTAAAGATTACAGGCTTATTCCTAATGAAGATGGAGAAATTATCGTTTACAGTCCTTTTTGGAAACAAGGAAGTTGTAATGATGAATATCAAGATAGTGATGTAGCAGCCCACCCTTTACTAATATATGCAGAATTGCTTTACAGTAATAGTGATAGAAATTTAGAAACAGCCAAAATTATATTTGATGAGTACATTGAACCCAACTTATAAAGATTATTCTTTTGCTTATCATGGCGAAGTATATAAAATTTTAGAAAAAGTCTTTTCTGAAAATAATATAAAATATTACTTGGTTGGCGCGAATGCCAGAGATGTACAGTTATTTAAGGCGGGTATAAAACCAACTAGAGGTACGGCTGATATCGATTTTGCAGTAATGATTCCAGATTTTGTAGTGTACGACAAATTGTTTGATGAATTATGTGAAAAAGGATTTAGGCGTACAAAAGAGAATTACAGATTGGTTTATGATAAAACCAATACAGTACTAGACCTAATGCCTTATGGAGAGATTGAACAAGACTATACTGTAAACTTTACAGAACGTGATATAACGTTAAGCGTATTAGGTTTCAAGGAAGTTGGAGAATATGCTGAAGACATATCAATAGAAGATGCTGGGTTTTCATTACCTACTTCGCCTGTAGTAGGATTAATAATTCTAAAATTGATTTCTTGGAATGATAAGCAGGATAGGACAAAAGATTTAGAAGACATTTCGTTGCTTTTAAAATCTGGGTGGGATTTCTATGAAGAAGAAGCTTATGAAAATCATTTGGATCTATTTGATGATAACTTCGAAATGATAACGGCAGCAGCAAGAATTATTGGCAGGAAAATGAAACCAATTTTAAAATTGAACAAAAAACTTTACCAAACCATAATAGACATATTAAAAGTTGCCATTTCAGAAAAGCCAAAAGCCGGAAATACAGAAATAATTTTAGCACAAAACATGAATAAATCTCTTGAAGAAGTCCATGGGATTTTAAGTGAAATTAAAAAAGGGATTGAAGAATAGGCGTCTTTTGAAAAAAGAGGGAAAGATCATTCCTTCTAGACTAAATCACTTACTGTTTTTATAAAATTCATAATGGTGTTGAAAACCCATGTTCTGCTAACCACGAGCTTAGATAGACAACTCCAGAGGGTTGAGAACTAAGAAGTCGGTTTATTTTTTATTCTTTTCCCAAGCTAATAGTTTGTTGAATTTGTTTTTTTTTAACAATTAACATAAACACATTCCTTAAATCAGCTTAATAATCCTTTTTTACAAATAAAAATCAATCAATTATACGAATTTTCTACAAAAAATGTTAAATTTAATTTCCCCATAATTTCTAAATATTTAGTTGGTTTTAAAACTATTAAATAAATAATTATGATTAAAAAAACACTTTTTTTTAGTAATAAGTGCTCTATTACTACATCAAACGAGCAGCTAGTAATCGCCTCAGAGAATAGAAACACAACAATCCCAATTGAAGACATAGGTTTTATAGTAATAGATCATAATGAAACATATATTAGTATTCCCGCTCTCAATAAATTAATCACTAACAATTGTGCTTGCATTATATGTGATGCGAAACACCTTCCTAATGGAATGTTGCTAAATCTAAATAGTCATCATATACAACAAGAAATATTCAAATATCAAATAGAAGCCAGTAAACCTTTAAAAAAGCAGTTATGGCAACAAACAGTTGTTGAAAAAATTAGAAACCAAGGCCTATTGCTTAAAACGATAACAGGTTCTGAAAACAAATTTGAATATCTAACAAGTAAAGTATTGAGTGGAGATACATCAAATATGGAAGGTGTTGCTGCAGCTTTTTATTGGAAATCGTTTTTTTCTATAGATTTCAAAAGGGAACGTTTTGGGAACTATCCAAATAATTTCTTAAACTTTGGCTATGCCATTTTGAGAGCTGCAACTGCAAGAGCATTGTCTGGGAGTGGTTTACTAAACACATTAGGAATTCACCACAAAAGTAAATATAATGCATTTGCTTTGGCAGATGATATTATGGAACCCTTTAGGCCTTTAGTGGATGAAGCCGTTCACCACATAATGCAACATTATGATGAGCAAGAATTAAACACAGAAATTAAATCAATTTTATTGGAGGTACTTACAAGAACCGTATATTTTAAAAATGAAAAAAGCCCATTAATGGTTGCTTTACAAAAAACATCAAGTTCTCTTCAACAATGCTATAGTGGCAAACGGAAAAAAATAAAATATCCAAAATTATGGAACTAAATGGTTATAGAATTATGTGGTTATTTGTTTTTTTTGATTTACCTACCAATACTGCCAAAGACCGAAAAAATGCTGCTGGTTTTAGAAAAAACATTATGAAAGATGGCTTTACAATGATGCAATATTCTGTTTATATGCGCCATTGTGCAAGTAGTGAAAGTGCCGATGCCCATGAAAGACGTTTGAAAAAATTATTGCCCCCACTAGGAAAAGTTAGTGTTTTAAGAATAACCGATAAGCAATTTGGCAATATCATGAATTTTTGGGGACGCTCCGAAATACCCAAAGAGCCACAGCCTACACAATTGGAACTTTTTTAAAACAAAAAAACACTTCAATCTAGCCTTATCACTGCAAAAAAGAAGCATTTTTTTAAACGATATTTCACTTTAAAGTCTTAATAATTAGAAGGTAGCAAGCCAACTGATATCGTGTTTTCTAATCTTTAATCAAACCACAACTAGGGAGAAAATGCGTTTAAGAAAATAATAGATATCGTGTTTTCTAATCTTTAATCAAACCACAACCAGTCTTCTAGAATCTTAAAACCATCGTATGATATCGTGTTTTCTAATCTTTAATCAAACCACAACCAGCTTGCCAGTACGTTAGGGTTTGCCGAGGGATATCGTGTTTTCTAATCTTTAATCAAACCACAACAAAAGGAGCGTATAAAAGCACAGGCGGCAAGATATCGTGTTTTCTAATCTTTAATCAAACCACAACACACCTCGTAAAGATTTAAAACGGATTGATGATATCGTGTTTTCTAATCTTTAATCAAACCACAACTATCGCTTAATTGAGGAGGCCGATACTATAGATATCGTGTTTTCTAATCTTTAATCAAACCACAACAGTCGAAGTATTTATATTCTTAGAGGAACGATATCGTGTTTTCTAATCTTTAATCAAACCACAACTAATAAGGTGAATGTTTATTTGATTACAAAGATATCGTGTTTTCTAATCTTTAATCAAACCACAACTGCGGAGGGCATTGCGTTGATCCGCTGGGGATATCGTGTTTTCTAATCTTTAATCAAACCACAACCATACTCCTGAATGATTTAATTGGCGAGTTGATATCGTGTTTTCTAATCTTTAATCAAACCACAACTATAGAGGTTCGCCCTCTTTTGGGTTCTGTGATATCGTGTTTTCTAATCTTTAATCAAACCACAACCTTTACTTAATAATATATGAGCTGTAGGTTGATATCGTGTTTTCTAATCTTTAATCAAACCACAACAATTATATGGGTACATACTCTATTTTTAATGATATCGTGTTTTCTAATCTTTAATCAAACCACAACAAAAGAATGCCGACGAACGATTGAAAAAGAGATATCGTGTTTTCTAATCTTTAATCAAACCACAACCGCTAGAATGACATTTAAAAGAGCCGTTTTGATATCGTGTTTTCTAATCTTTAATCAAACCACAACTCTGCGTCTCCGTCTCTTAATGGTAATTTTGATATCGTGTTTTCTAATCTTTAATCAAACCACAACGAACAAGAATTAATAATGCATGAAACTTTTGATATCGTGTTTTCTAATCTTTAATCAAACCACAACTACCTACCCGAAGCATCAGCCGCAAACTCAGATATCGTGTTTTCTAATCTTTAATCAAACCACAACTGAAAAAGTTGAGTGATACTAGGTTTGGCTGATATCGTGTTTTCTAATCTTTAATCAAACCACAACTAACCTAGGCTCTGCTCCGAGATTAGGTATGATATCGTGTTTTCTAATCTTTAATCAAACCACAACCCGATTAAGGTAGAGAACGGAAAAGTATTTGATATCGTGTTTTCTAATCTTTAATCAAACCACAACTATTTTTTTAATGCCTCTTTTAATCGGTGGATATCGTGTTTTCTAATCTTTAATCAAACCACAACTAGATTATTGATGTGTCGCATCCGCAACCGAGATATCGTGTTTTCTAATCTTTAATCAAACCACAACTCGCGCTTTGCTGTCCTTGTCAATTTTTGGATATCGTGTTTTCTAATCTTTAATCAAACCACAACAGGTGTTTATTTCTGGACCGGCTGTGCTTTGATATCGTGTTTTCTAATCTTTAATCAAACCACAACCCGTGGCATTGTTTTCTATACTTGATAATTGATATCGTGTTTTCTAATCTTTAATCAAACCACAACCTGTAATCTTTGCGGGATTCGGCGGCGGGGATATCGTGTTTTCTAATCTTTAATCAAACCACAACCTATCAGAGTGGATAACGGACTCATAAAATGATATCGTGTTTTCTAATCTTTAATCAAACCACAACCACTCAATAGCATCCAAGATTCCATCATTAGATATCGTGTTTTCTAATCTTTAATCAAACCACAACCATAATGCAATTAAGTTTCAATTAGGACAAGATATCGTGTTTTCTAATCTTTAATCAAACCACAACTGATGGATTCAGGTTTTTTACATATGTTGGGATATCGTGTTTTCTAATCTTTAATCAAACCACAACTATGTTTCAGAGAGAAGTCGCGAATAGGTTGATATCGTGTTTTCTAATCTTTAATCAAACCACAACACTATGACCTAGTAAATCTTGTATTTTTGGATATCGTGTTTTCTAATCTTTAATCAAACCACAACCCTTGCACAATATTACTATTAAAGGCACTAGATATCGTGTTTTCTAATCTTTAATCAAACCACAACACATTTGATGGAACTATGGCTGCATGGATGATATCGTGTTTTCTAATCTTTAATCAAACCACAACGCATCTGTAAAAAGTATATCAAGCACACAAGATATCGTGTTTTCTAATCTTTAATCAAACCACAACTGGTGGTGGTGGCGCTACTAAAAATATTACGATATCGTGTTTTCTAATCTTTAATCAAACCACAACCGGGGAGGTAACGAACCGCTCTACCCGGACGATATCGTGTTTTCTAATCTTTAATCAAACCACAACTATGCTTTATAATATTCGCGCAATAATAGGATATCGTGTTTTCTAATCTTTAATCAAACCACAACTGTGCCCATATAATTAAAACCACCTAAAGGGATATCGTGTTTTCTAATCTTTAATCAAACCACAACCACACCAAGTGCGAGACTGGAGGAGAAGTTATATCGTGTTTTCTAATCTTTAATCAAACCACAACTGGGGCGGTATTGATGCGTTTTGGTATTTTATATCGTGTTTTCTAATCTTTAATCAAACCACAACGGATGTTCTGTGCTATCTTTACTTTCTATTTATATCGTGTTTTCTAATCTTTAATCAAACCACAACGTAATACCGAGGCTTCATCAAAAGAAACACATATCGTGTTTTCTAATCTTTAATCAAACCACAACTATTTTAGAGCGTATGGTTCAACTGCTAATATATCGTGTTTTCTAATCTTTAATCAAACCACAACTAGATGAGTGGTGGGACAAGGCTATTTACTAATATCGTGTTTTCTAATCTTTAATCAAACCACAACAACTACCTAAATGCCCTGTAGGCTTGGGTGAATATCGTGTTTTCTAATCTTTAATCAAACCACAACTCTCGTCTTCATTTTATTAATGGTTATTATAATATCGTGTTTTCTAATCTTTAATCAAACCACAACCACGAAGCTAATAAACCACCTACGCTTATAAATATCGTGTTTTCTAATCTTTAATCAAACCACAACCTGTACCAAATACTTCAATTTCATAATTGAAATATCGTGTTTTCTAATCTTTAATCAAACCACAACATACTGAATGATGCTTTTTTCTTTCTGGTAAATATCGTGTTTTCTAATCTTTAATCAAACCACAACCTAACAACGTAGCAGACACTAGAATGGCAGAATATCGTGTTTTCTAATCTTTAATCAAACCACAACATAACTTCAATTCTTTCGATACGTCTTGTAATATCGTGTTTTCTAATCTTTAATCAAACCACAACTATGCTATTCTGTTTACGTATTGTGGGTGAGATATCGTGTTTTCTAATCTTTAATCAAACCACAACTATTCTACGTCGAGAACTCAAATTTTAAAAAATATCTATGTCAAAGAACATTTATTTTGGAAAATCTTGTTTTCCAATAATCGTAATAATTTCTATTCTATTATTTTTTTCAATTTTATAATAAATAGTATCTACTCCAGCTACACAATATCTAAAGCCACTTTTTATATGTTCAGCAGATGGAAATAAATAAGGATTTGATTCAATTTTATCAAAACAATCATGTATCATATTAAAGTATTTGTCTGCTTGAACAATTCCAAATGTTATAACTCCATAATAATATATTTGTCTTAAATCTTCTTTCGCTTCGCTACTTAAATAATAGCTATACATTAGGTAAGTTTTGTTTAAACTCAGCTAACATATCTTCTCTGGATTGCTTTTTTACAAAACCACTTTTCTCTCCTCTTTCAATTTTTAGTCGAACAAAATCATAATATTTTTCTTGATTTCGTGCTTGTTTAATGAGGTAATTAACAGCTTCGCTTTTACTTGCAAATTCTCGTTCTGCTACTTGATTTTTTAACCATTCATCATTTTTTTCGGCTAATGTGATGCTTTGTCTTGCCATAATAAAATTATTTAGTGATGTAAATATACACCAACCTGTTTAGTTTACAAAATCTATTTTACCTGATGGATGTAGAACAAAATCCTTTCCCTCAAAACCAGCCTTAACATTGCTTAAACTAATTCTTAACTTTTGAGCAGGTTTATTAAAATCTAATGATGACTCTTTTTTAAGGTCTTTATCTGCTCCTCCTTGAATGTGATGTCTTAACTGAATTCTACCATCGCTTTCAAATTGTGTGATTTTATAAAGTCTATTACTTAAATCTTTATTTTTTAGTTTTTTTAATTCTTCTTTGCTTTTTTCATAAAACAAAACCATTTGGTTTACTTTGAGAACATAACTTAATGGTAATAATATTTCTGAAGCTTTTCCTTTATTTTTTATCATATTAGACTCTACAGGTATTTCCATTTTTTTGTTTCCTTGGTTATGTTTTGCCGCATCAAAAGCCGAAATGGTTTGATATGCCATTATCTTTTTCCCTTTACTATTCACTGCTTTATAAACTGCCATGGCAAAAATGTTTTCTAAAGTTGCATAGTAATATTCCTTGTGAGGCTTTTTGCTTTTTTGAGAGATATGACTTTGCTTTTTAATTTTTGGCAAATTGTTTAATCTTGTTTTAAGGCGAATACGTTTTATAAGCATTGGTTTTTTGCCGTTTTCTTTTGGCAACTCAATCCAACCTTGCTCTGTTCTTATATTTTTAAGTCCATGTTTATAAATACGTTCTTTTATACCTTCATCTACAATATTTTTAACATCTGTTTCAGAAAAAGAACTATCTACTGGCTTTCTTATAACATACCATATTTCTTTTTCATCCTTTTCATTTTCTCTTTCTATGGCTCCATAAAAGGTGTCTTTGTGTAATGAACTTCGAAGACCTTGACCTTGTTCGTAAATTACATTTCCATTTTTATTATATTGAATTTTACCACGCTTTCTTAATTTGCGCTTGGTTTGTTTTAATAGATTATCTGGATGTTTGTGTACAACTAAAATCTCATCTTGTAAACTCAAAACATCTTTGGTAAAAGTATCCCAAGGTTTTTCGACTAAAAATTTTTCTCTTTTGTTTAATGTTTCAGCTTCTAAAAATGATTGCGCGAGTTTTTCTCTGATATCTTTGGTCATACATGTTAAAACCATAGCATCAATAGCATGATGGTAGTGTAGGTTTCTATCTTTTTCTTTTAATCCCCAAGACTTTCTAACATCTGCAACCATGGTTCCTTTTGCGGGAAACACATTTTTAAATAAGGTTTGTAAATATAGTTTGGCATACTTGGTAACTATGCCTGTATCTACTAATTGGCTGTTTTTAAATCTGAAATGGATCTCTTCATCGGTAAATCGTTTGTATTTATCTTTCCAATAGTCATATTGCAATCTCAAATAATGTTTTTGTTGAATAGCTCTGTTTTTTTGTTCGACAGTTGATGCTACTTTAGAAAAATATTTTTGCTGTTCAATCTTTTCTCTTAAAGCTTCTATGTTTTCTTTCCAATGCCTAATATTCATTAATGCATTTTGCAAATATTTGGTTTCCAATTGTTGCGGAATCTTGTTGCCTTTAATTTGATTAAACTTCTTTTCGGATAGTGTTTTATTTGCCAATGAATTATCAAAAGACTTACTTCTTGGAAACGTGTGCTCAATATCAAACTTTGGATTTGAACCAAATAAATCTTCAATGCTTATAGTATTGTTGGTATATAAACATTTTCCGTTTTGCTCTATCCACAATCGATATTTTATAATGTCTTGTTCTGTAACTTTACTTTTTGCTTTTTTAGCATGTGGCTCCAACTTCACTCTATAGTTTTTATTTTCGGCTTCACGCTCGCGTTGATAGCGCTCTATAGCTAAACGTTTGTTTTTATCATTCAGTTCTCGTGCTAATTCTATAATAACTTTTGTATCAGTATCTATTTTATCTTCTTCTAACAAGGTATTAACCAGTGTTTTCAACTGAAACAAGGTTCGCATTGCCATTGGATTACGAACAGAGTTGGTAAACGGACTTTCTAATTCGCCAGACAAACTATCTTGATATATGTCTATTGCAGAAGGGTGGTATAATTTATTAGCTTCTGTTTCACCTACTTTATATTCATCAATTAAAAATTGCTTGATTTTTTCGTCTAATCTCGCTTTAGTTAGATAATAACCACCAGTTCTTCTTTTCTTTAACTGTTGTTGAAACATTGTTTCAATTTCCGTTTGTAAACTCTCTTTTCTGGAAGCACTTAAGTTTTCCCATTTTGAAACACCATAAAAAGAAACAATCTTTTCTTTTACATTTTTCTTGTCCGTTTCATCTAAAACATAGTCACTATCAGCATTATCGAATTCCTTTATAAAATCGCTCACTAAACCATTAACAATATCAACTTTTAAATTATCGTCCTTAAAACATTCTATAATGTCAATAATAGTATCTTGTATAAATTCCTTATTATTTTCCCAAATAGTTTTACCAACGATGGCATCAACATTGGCAAAGAAAACAGCATGAGAATAAATTATATGCGCTTTTAAAAAAGGTAAAACATTTTTTATCGCTTTTCTACTCAATGAAGCGTAACCTTGTTTTAGGTTAATATCTTCGTAGGCATCAATTTGTTCTTCAGTTACATTATAACGCGCTTTAATAAATTCTTTTATTTTTTTTGAAGTTATATCATTTACAAAATCACTGGCAAAAAACAAAGTATGCCAGAGTTCATCTATAAGTTCATCAACCGTTTTATTATCTTTTAGCTTATAATTTTTAGAAATTTTTTCTTTACAATTCTCCCAATCTTCTGCATCAAAAAGGCTAACAAACTGACTCATTGTTGGACTGCCAACTATTGGGTATTTGTCTTTATAATTACATTCAAAAAATTCATTTCTTTTTTTTGCTTCCCTATTAATAGCTTTAGAAATGTCGCCAAATTTAAATGTAGGTTTACTTTTTCTGAAAAAAAGTTGTTTTACAATTTGAAAATAATGAGAAAACTCAGTTAAAAACTGAAATTGAGAATCGTTACCATACGTGTTTTTAATTTTAATTGAATTTAAGAACTGATGCATTCTAAACTCTTCATATAATGGACGGCTAATGGCACATCTTGATTTAGAAGGTTCTAAAGTACACTTACCAATAGTTCCTTTTTGGGATTTTAAAGGACGTTGAAAAAATATAGCTTCAAATAATTGACTGGCAAGTTCTTTATCAAGATTTTGCTTTTCTACAATTCTATCAAACTCTTCAATATAACTAATACGAGACGAATTAACCTCCTGGTCATCAGCTTGGTATTTGGTTTTTCTTACTTCAATGCCAGCATCTAATTGGTCGCTTAAATAAGCACCAAGTGTTTGGTCTCCTCTTTTTTCTTTTTCCTTAATATAGACTTCCATATCCTTACCTGCATCTGCATCTTTCCTTCCGCTTTTAAAACCACGCCTTTGGCAAATATGATACAACGCTCTTCCTAACTCTTGCTTTGTAGCATTTCCTTCTGAAGCTTTTTTTCTTGCTTTATATGGATTTAGTTTTAACCAAGCTCTAAAATCTTCATTCTCTGTGGGATATTTATTTTTTTTACCTTTTGTATATAAAGCCCACAAATTGAGCTCCTCTATACTTAATGGACACATTTTATTCTCTATAAGAATTTTAAGTGTATCTACTTTTCTCCATTTTCTTCTTCTATACAACTTCCTGGAGGCTCTGTGTTTGGTTCTCTCAGAAGCCAAAGAAAACTCGACTCCTTTTTCTTCTCCAACTCCTTGAGGAAATATTAATACTCCAGAATGTAGTATTTGATTTTTTTTATCTAAATTACTGTCTCTTACTGCCCAACCAATCGAGTTGGTGCCAAGGTCTAATCCTAATATTTTTGTCATGAAATTTTATTATATTGCAGACTAATATATAAATAGTTTTGGATAGAACCAAATTTTACAGTAATTTTGAACTATCAACAACAAAGGTGAAATCTTTTTTACAATTGTTTTGGATGTTGTGATTTGATTTTATATTTAAATAAAACTCCTAAATAGCAGAAAAGTTGATTAAAATAATAAAGCTTCCAAAACTATATTATTCTGCTTTCAAATATTTTACTGTTAGGTCCAAACTAACAGAATCTATTAACGAATCGCCAAATTTGAACAATAGATTGGAGTTTTCAAATATATTGAATATATTTATAACAGATTAAAATTTCTAATCTTTAATCTTATCACAATAAGGCTATATGCCGTAGATGAAAATCTTTAGTCCTGCTTC
>ENA-ORXR01000191-ORXR01000191.1-marine-metagenome-genome-assembly--contig:-NODE-191-length-94946-cov-10.515216_pt1 | contig 94946 bp, 99 predicted proteins | sample MGYA00237866_ERZ511479 | MGnify/ENA metagenome assembly ERZ511479
CCCGACCCCGACCCCGACCCCGATCCCGATGCCGATGCCGATGCCGATGCCGATGCCGATGCCGATGCCGATGCCGCGAGTCTCGCGTCGTCACCCGGTACCGGGGGAATCGGGCGACGGGGCAGTTCCTGCAGCGCGGCGTAGCGGTCTGCAAACAACCGGGCGACGGGCCAGTCGCCTTGCCAGTCGACGTGATGGTTATCGGTGTCGATCAAACCGTCGCGGCCGTACAGCGCAATCGCTTCGCCGATCATGATCTCGCGTCCCGGGCCAAACGCGAGATTGACCAGACGGCGGCACTCGATCGCCGCGGGCGCGTCAGCAAGCCTTGGTGGCGTGACCTTCAGCGAGGGCGCCAGTGCCAGACCGAGCGCCGCTGGTTCCGATACTTCGCCAGGCCAGGCACTGGCGGTATCGACCATGGCATCCAGAAGGGAAGGAGTTGCAATATTGACCACGAACTCACCGGTCTCGTCGATATTTCTCGTGGTGTCCTTGCGTGACCCGTCCGGTCGCTTCTCCAGACCCAGGATGATGGTTGCCGGATCCTCGCCGAACAGGTTGAAGAACGAATACGGTGCCGCATTGACCGTGCCTGCGGCGTTGATCGTGGTCACCCACGCGACGGGTCTGGGAATCACGATCGCCGTGAGCAGCTTGTAGCGCGTCTTCGGCGGCAGTACCTCAAGGTCGATGGGCGTCATGTCAGTCGGTTGCCTGGTCGGGTAAGCGCACACCCGTAGTCTCGGTGATCAAGCTGTAGTGTTCGATGCGGCGATGACGCGCGAAGTCGAAGATGGTGCTCTTGCCGAACTCGCATGCATCCATGTCGCAGGCGTGCACCATCAGTTCATCCTCTTCGCTCGTGCAGCGGGCCACCACGAAGCCGTTCGGGTCGACGATCATGCTGCCGCCCATCAGCGGGTGTCCGTCCTCGTTCCCCGCCTTGGCAATGCCCACGACCCAAGCGGCATTCTGGTAGGCGCCCGAGGTCATCGACAGTTCGGAGTGGTACAGCCGTTCGGCCAGACCTTCGTGGCCGTTCTGGCTGTTCACCGACGGCGTGTTGTAGCCGAGCATGATCAGCTCCACGCCTTGCAGTCCCATGACACGATACGTTTCGGGCCATCGCCGGTCATTGCAGATGCACATGCCCATCCAGGCATCCTGTACGCGCGTGACCGGGAAGCCCAGATCGCCCGGTTCGAAGTAGCGCTTCTCGAGGTGCTGGAAGTCCCGTTCGTCGTCGTACTCGCTGTGTCCCGGCAGGTGGATCTTCCGGTACCTTGCCACAATGCGCGCATCGCGATCGGTCAGCAAACTGGTATTGAAGTGTTGCCCGTCCGTAGTGAGCTCGGCATAGCCGAAGCTGATCGCCACCTGCAATGCCCGGGCACGTGCAAACAGGGGCATCGTGGCTGCATTCGGCATGTCGTGCTCGAACCAGCTATCGACGTCGGCCTGTTTCTCCATGTACCAGCGCGGGAAGAAGGTCGTCAGACAAAGCTCGGGAAATACTACCAGGGTGCAACCTTCGGCAGCAGCGCGTTCGAGCAGGACGATCATCCGCTCGACGACAGTGGCCCGCTTGTCGTCTTTCTGGATTGCGCCGAGTTGTGCACCGCCTATCACGATCGTTCTCATGTCGGGATCTCCTTGTCTGATCGTCTTTTCTGATTGTTGCTCGACATCAATCCGCCAGCCGTCGTTCGAAGCGACTGATCAGTCGGACGAAAGGCCACAGCAGGACGAGGTAGATCAGTGCCGCCAGCACGATCGGTGACGCGTTGTAGGTGACAGAACGCGCCATGTCAGCGCTGTACAAGAGTTCGGCCAGGGAGACGACCGAGGCGAGCGAGGTCAGCTTCACTACCTCGACCGTGTTCGAGAGCAGGTCCGGCAGGACATTGCGGATAGCCTGCGGCAGCACCACATGGACCAGCGTCTGAGTAGCCCCGAGACCGGTCGAACGGGCCGCTTCATTCTGACCCGAGCCGACAGACAGGATGCCGGCCCGGAAGACTTCTCCGTAGTAGGCCGAGTTGTTCAGGAGGAAGGCGATGACCACCGCCGTGAAAGGCTCTATATCGAGGCCGGCAAACGGTAGTCCGGCGTAGACGAAGATCAGCAGGACCAGCGGCGGTATGGCGCGAAAGAGATCGACCAGTGCAATGGCGGGCCAGCGTACGCGGCGAGATCGTGCCAGTGAGGCCAGTGCTATGGCAAGACCGCCTGCCAGCCCCAGGGGAATGACGGCGGCACAGAGGAGCAGGGTCATCTTCAGTCCGCTCATCAGCGTCGGCCACGCCGCCCGCATGATCTCGAGGTTGAAGAATTGCTGATAGAGCTCGTTCATGCGCGCCGCCACGCATAGCGGTGTTCAAGCCACCGCGACAGCACCACCAAGGGCAGGAACAGCAGCACATAGGCGATCGCGGCCAGCATCAACGGTGAAGCATTGCCTGAAAAACTCTGTGCCGTGGTCGCCTGATTCAGAATATCAGGCACACCGATCACGGTACCGAGCGCTGTCATCTTGGTGATCGCGATGGCGCGATTGGTGAGCGGCGGTATGACCATGCGTAGTGCCTGTGGCAAGACAACATATGCCAGCGTCTGAGTGAACCCGAGGCCCGTCGAGCGTGACGCCTCCCATTGGCCGCGATCGACTGCCGTGATGCCGGCCCAGACGATCTCTTCGGTGAAGGCCGCCAGGACCAGACCGAGCACGACGAACAGCACCACGAAGCTCGACAGGTAGATGCCGGCATTGGGCAGGCCGAAGAAGACGATCAGGATCAGCACCAACGGCGGCAGGGCGCGCAGTACATCGGCGACCACGACGATACCGAAGGAGACGACCCGGAGACGATAGGCGCGCAGCGCAGCGAGAATGATACCGAGGGACACGCCTGCAATTACGATGAGCAACGACAATTCGATCGTGACCCGCACGCCATCGAGAATCGACGGGGCGTAGCGCGCCAGGACCTCGGCATCGAAGAAGGTCTCGACAAAGCCCGAGCGGCCACTCATGCGCAAGCCCTCATGCGCAGGCCGTGGTCATCGAGACGTCGCGGTGAAGCGTGACAGGAAGGCCCTTGTACGTTCGTGCCTGGTCGCACCGAACACATCCTCGGGCGTGCCCTCCTCGACGACACGGCCCTCGTCCATGAAGATCACCCGGTCGGCGGCCTCCCGGGCGAAAGCCATTTCGTGACTGACGACGAGCATGGTCATGCCGCGTTGCTTCATCTCTCGGAGGGTCTCCAGCACATCGCCAACCAGTTCCGGATCGAGCGCGGAGGTGGGTTCGTCGAACAACATGACCGTGGGCTCGAGGGCCAGAGCGCGCGCAATGGCGACGCGCTGTTGCTGACCGCCAGAAAGCTCGCTCGGCCGCGCGTCGGCCTTGTCAGCAAGCCCCACGCTCGACAAGGAAGCCATCGCCCGCGCGTCGGCATCAGGGCGAGACAACTTGAGCACCTTGCGCAAGGCGAGCGTCACGTTCGCCTTCGCATTCAGGTGCGGATACAGGTTGAAATGCTGGAAAACCATGCCGACACGCCGGCGCAAACTGTTCAGGTTCACGCCGGCGCCTGTCACGCACTCGCCTTCGAGGCGGATCTCACCTTCGTCCGGTTCTTCGAGGCGGTTGCAACAGCGAAGCATTGTCGACTTGCCGGAGCCGGATGGACCGAGCACGAACACCAGTTCGCCGGGCGCCACGGCGAGATTCACGCCCTGCAGAACGGGTGTTGCGCCGAACGACTTGCTAAGGTCGGCAACTTCGAGAGTCGGTACCTCGGTGGTTCCTGTCCCTTCAGAGCGCATGCGACAAGCTCAGGATTGAACGTCGGCCGTCAAGACGGGCAAGCCAGCTCGTGATCGTCCTCGGTAAAACCTTCGAAGTCGGGTTGTCCGAAGCCTGCCAGCGGCGTTACCGCAGCCGATCCTTCCGCCGGCGGTCCGCCGAACCACGTCTCGTGAAGCGTCGCCATGGTGCCGTCCAGCTTCATGCATTCAATGACCAGTTCGACGCGATCGCGTAATGCTTCGTCACCTTGACGGAATGGCATGCCCCAGACCTTGCCGGTCTCGAACAGGTAGCTCAGCTTGATGGCGGGATTCTTTTTCGCAGCCCATGCCGATACGGTATTGCCCGCGACATTGGCGAAGGCCCGGCCGGACATGACCGCCTGAACCGCGTCGGTGTTGGTGCCGTAACTCTCGACCGTCCAGCCGACGTCGGGCGCGAGCTCGCGAGCCCAGCTGTCGTAGGCAGAGCCCTTGTTGACGGCGATGGTCTTGCCCTCGAATTCCTTCATGTCGGTGATGTCCGGCGCATCGGCCTTCACGACGAACTGGAAGTCGGTGTTCAGATAACCTTCTGAAAAGAGCAGGCTGGCGGCGCGCTCCTCGGTTATCGTGGTTGGCGCGACCACGAAGTCGTAAGTACCGGCCTGCAAGCCAGGGAGGATGCCGGAGAACTGGGTCGCGACGATATCCATCTCGACGCCGAGGCGCGTGCCGATCTCGTTGGCAAGATCGACGTTGAAACCTTCGATGCCGCCGCCGAGTTTCGGCATGGCATGCGGTGCGAACGTGCCGTCCAGGGCGACCTTGAAGCTCTCCTGGGCTTGTGCAGGGCTGAATGCGCACAGGGCGGCGGCGATGACGAAACAGGGCGTTGTCTTGGCGATGAGTTTTCTCACGGGACACTCCATGGTTGTGATCGACACGCCCGAGACTATAAGTAGTGAGCCCGAATATCCACGAATTTGTGCGAGTTGTTTATGAAAGATCCTATCGCCTGATAGCACTGGCTTATCGATGGCGGTGTAGACGAGGTGCCACGGCCGTACCGGCACGGTGGTCGTCGGGCGAACGATATCTGCGGCATACTGGCTCTGTACAGGCGCGCGTACGAGCTTAATGAAACACCCCGATACAACACCCGCTGTGAGCTCGAACATACCGATCATCGACATCACGGCGCTGCGCGATGGCAGCGACGAGGCGGCCGTCGCGCGTGCCTTGTTCGCCGCGAGTCGGGATCACGGGTTCCTGTACGTCAGTGGGCATGGCGTGCCTGCGTCGGTGCTGGATGCGGCTCGTGATGAAGCGTTCGCCTTCTTTCGTGGGACACACCTGAGCAAGTCGGCCGTGACGGTGTCGGCACGGCATCGAGGTTGGCTGGGGCAGGGTGGCTCGCGCATGCGCGATGATGTTCCGCCTGATCTGAAGGAGAGTTTCATCTGGGGACTCGAGGAAGCGGCACCGCTGGACGATCATCCACTACGCGGCGAGAACCAATGGCCATCAGCCCAGCCCGGGTTTCGGGCGGCAGCGCTGGACTGGTTCACTCACGCTACGGTTGTCGCCCGGCATCTGTTGCGTGGCTTTGCCATTGGTCTGGAGGTGGCGCCGGATTGTTTTCTCCGGCATGTCGAGCGGCCGCTGAGCCGCGCTTCGTTCGTGTGGTATCCGCCCGCAGGCGTAAGCGAAGCAAACAATGCGTTCGGTGTTGGCCCGCACACTGATTTCGGTGTCCTGACCGTGCTCTGTCAGGATGAGGTTGGTGGGCTCGAGGTACAGGGTGTGGACGGCCAGTGGCAGGAAGCTTCGCCGGTTGAGGGCACGCTGGTCGTCAATGTTGCTGATCTGCTGGCGCGCTGGACCAACGGCGCATGCCGATCCACGCCGCATCGCGTTGTGAACCGTTCCGGGCGGGAACGCCTGTCCTTGGTGCTCGCCTTCGATCCGGAACCCGGCACACGGGTCGATTCTCGCGATGTCGTCGGCGAGGAGGTGCCCGGTCAGCCGGAACCGATAACCTGCGGTGACTATCTCGTCGAGCGTTTTGCACGTGCCTTCGCGTACCGGCAGGCCGCGTCGTGAGGCTTTGGTCGTCAGTCGTGAGGATGCGCTCTTCACACTTGACGATGAGGTCGTCGGTCGTGCCGATGAGTTTTTCAAACGTGACGATAAGGTCTTTGGACGAGGGGATGAGCTCCTTAGCAGGCGTCCGGCACTGATGTCGTCAGACGGTCCTCCAGCGATACCTCGCCCGCGGCGCGGTCGCGCACTGCTCGATTGGGCGATCTTCGTGGTGATCGCCGTGCTCCTCGTTCGCGGTGTGCAGAGCGGCGCCGACGCCATGGGCTACAACTGGCAGTGGTATCGATTGCCGAAGTACTTCTATCGTGTGATCGACGGTGAGTTCATCCGGGGCCCTTTTCTAAAGGGGTTGATCGTGACGTTGCAGATCACCGCCTGCGCAGCGGTCATCGCGTTCCTGACCGGACTGCTGACGGCATTGCTCAGGCTGTCGCGCTCTTATTCTGGTCATCTTGTCGCAACGATCTACCTCGAGATCGTGCGCAACACGCCGTTGCTGGTGCAGATGTATCTCTTCTACTTCGTGTTGTCACCGATGCTCGGCGTCGACCGTTTCTGGACGGGGGTGTTGTGTCTCGCCTTCTTCGAGGCAGCGTTCATCGCCGAGATCATTCGTGGCGGTATCCTGTCGGTCGAGCGCGGTCAATGGGAAGGTGCGTCTGCTCTCGGTCTCCGGCCATCAGCTGTTTATCGATGTGTGGTCTTGCCGCAGGCCATTCCCGTCATGCTGCCGCCAATGACGTCGGCAGTGGTCAACCTGGTGAAGAATTCCGCCATTGTCTCGACCATCGCGATCTTCGATCTGACCGGTGAGGCGCGCAATATCATTGCGGATACATTCATGAGTTTCGAGGTTTGGCTGAGCGTTGCAGCCATCTATCTCGTACTGACAGTAAGCTTGTCCGTATTCGCGGGCTGGCTGGAGCGGCGTGCCGGTCGTGCTGCCCAGCGGGTCGGTGCGGCCGCTTGAAGAGCTGCCGTGCAATGGCACTCGCCCCATCGCTTCATTTCACGCAAGACGTTTGACACGAGACTTTCCACTCAGAATCATTCCAACCAACGAAATCCAGACCATCGTAGGATCATGAAGAGAGAGAACATGAAGCAAAGAAAAGGGAATCTGATAAGCGGAACACTGCTCGCGATGGCGGTCGCGAGTATCGGCTGGCTGAGCACTCCTGCCTACGCCCAGGAGGAAGGCGAGGTACAGCAGGCGCTGGCAGGGGAAAGCGTCATCGAAGTGATAAAGAAGCGCGGTGCGATGCGTGTCGGCATGGCCACCTTCGTACCCTGGGCCATGCGCGACAAGGAAGGCGAGCTCATCGGCTTCGAGATCGATGTGGCCAACAAGCTCGCGGCCGACATGGAGGTCGACATCGAATTCGTACCGACGGCCTGGGACGGCATCATTCCAGCCCTGCTGGCAGGCAAGTTCGATTTGATCATCGGCGGCATGACCATCACCCCGGCACGTAACCTGACCGTCAATTTCACGGATGCCTACGCGAATTCGTCGCTCGGTGTGATGGCGAGCAAGAAGCTCGCCGACGGCATGAGCTGGCCGGACGACTTTGACGCCGCTGATGTCACCTTCGCCTGTCGTCGGGGCGCCACGCCGTGCAGCTACATCGCGAATACCTTTCCGAAGGCGACGCTGCGCCAGTTCGATGATCAGGGACAGGTGCTGCAGGAAGTCCTGAACGGCAACGCGCACGCGATGATGAGTTCGCAGCCGCTGCCGGCGTTCACGATCTACGAGAATCCGGAAACGGTGTTCGCACCGACCGAGGAGCTCATCGACCCGGGTAATGAAGGCTTTGCTCTTCGCAAGGGTGACCCCGATGCGCTGAACTTCTTCGACAACTGGATTCTGGTGAATCGCTCGAGCGGCTGGCTCGAGGCACGCCATGACTACTGGTTCGGTGGCAGGCCCTGGGAAGATCAGGTGCCGGCGGAGTAACGCGCGAGGGTCAGTCCACAAAGCGGCGCTGCCGCCGTGTACCCTGATCCCGATCGCCCCCGCACCGTGGGGGCGATCGACGTCGTCATTCTCGTCGCCCTGATCGTGGTCGCGGTCGTGGTCTGGTCGCGTGTCTCCGATGTGCTTGTCTATCGCTGGAACTGGGAGTTTCTGCCGAAAGCACTGATTACTCGCAGCGAGGCCGGGGGGTGGCGACCCAATCTACTCCTGGAAGGGCTCCTGACCACGCTCAGGCTCTCGCTCTGGGCAATGCTGTTCGCCAGTGTGCTCGGGCTGTTGCTCGGGGTTCTCGCCACCCGCGTTCGCTTGCTCGCACGTCTGGTCGCCTTCGGTTACGTGGGGCTGATCCGTAACATACCGCCGCTGGTCTTCATCTTCGTTTTCTACTTCTTCATTTCATCGCAACTGATGCCGCTGTTCGGGATCGATACCTGGGCGCGGCAACTCGGCGACGATGGTCGTGCGGTGGTCGGCTGGGTGCTCGGACCGCCGGATCTGCTCGAGAACCTACTTGCCGGTGTTTTCTGTCTTGCGATGTTCGAGGCGGCCTACATTGCCGAGGTGGTGCGCGCCGGCATCCGCTCGGTGCCACCGGGGCAAATCGAAGGGGCCGCAAGTCTCGGACTCCGGCCCGTCCAGGTCTTTCGGCTGGTGGTGATGCCGCAGGCGCTACGGGCGGTGGCACCGCCCCTGGCGAACCAGTTCATCCTGCTGATCAAGAACAGCGCCATCGTGTCACTGATCTCGGTTCAGGAACTGACCTTCATCGGCACGGAAATCGCCGTTTCGACCGGGCGACGCTTCGAGACCTGGATCGTTGTGGCAGTAATGTATTTCGTGCTGTGCTACGCACTGGCTTTCTGGTTCTCCCGACTTGAAAGGCGTGCCCGACAGGCTTACGCTCGCTGACAAGACAGGTCAGGAGTGTTGTGGAGATGTCTGCGTGGATCCACATGATCCCGGATGCCGAGATCGGGCCGGATGCGGGTGGGGCGTCGTTGCGGCAAGCCTTTGATCGCGCGCGTACGCCACACGGCACACTCGATAATGTCATGCGTGTGCATTCCTTGCGCCCGGCCACGCTCGACGGCCACGTGTCCCTCTATCGCGCTGCCCTGCACGATGCGGCGAATACCCTGCCAGGGTGGCTGCAGGAAACGATCGCAAGCTACGTCTCTCTCTTGAACGAATGCCCCTATTCACTCGCCAATCACTGGGCCAACGCACGTCACCTGATCGGCGACGATGCACGTGCGGACGCCATTCATGAAGCCCTCGTAGCCGATGAGCCGGAAAGTCAGTTCGATGGTCTCGAGCTTGCATTGATGCGCTATACACGAAAGCTGACGCTGCAGCCTGCCGCCATGATCGAGTCCGACGTGATCGAGCTGCGTGATGCCGGTCTGGATGACGGCGAAATTCTCGAGGCTAATCAGATCATCGGCTACTTCAACTACGTCAACCGTTGCCTGAACGGGCTTGGCGTGACGACAGACGGTGATGTCGTGGGGTATTACGCGACAGCCGAGGTTCAGAATGCATCGCGTTGAGCCGCTCTCGCCTGCGGGCAAGGGCTTGTCGCCCGGCGCTCTCGGATTGCTCAAGGACTGTGTGGGCGCGCGCCCGGGCGAGCGACTGCTGATTGTCGTCGAGTCCGAAGGTGACGGCTACTTCGATGCCGATGCGCCAAAAGCCACGGCCAGGGCCGCACGCCAGCTTGGATTGCGCGTCTACCAGACCGAGGCGCCGACCGCACTGGCCGACGCCGACGAGATCGCAACTTTCATAGAGACCCTGACAGGCTTCGATCATGTGGTCTTGTTTGCGCGGGCAGGTGATCAGATCCGGTTTTCAGGTAGTGCGAAGTTACCGTCGACGACGATGTGCTATCTCCTCGATCCGGCTTCGCTCGATTCGGCCTTCGGGACGGCATGTCACCTCGGACTTTGCGAGGTCAAGTCGCTGATCGATACAGCGTTTGCAAGCGCCGAGGAAGTGCGTGTCAGCTGTCCTCGCGGAACGGACTATGTCGGCAATTCAATAGGCACCAGTGCCGACCTTGTATCGGAAGTGTCGCTCAAGCGCTTCCCGATGCTCGTGCCGCGACCGATCGGTACCGACGTGTTCGCCGGACGCATCGTGTTGAGCCGGTTCCTGACCGGTACCGGCTCGCACTACTACGAGCCCTATGGCCTGTTGCTGGAAAGCGATGTACACGCCGTCGTTGCCGGCCAACGGCTGGTACGTTTTGAAGGCGAGCCTCGAGAGGTGGCTCGCATCAACGCCCACTACGGAGACATTGCCAGTCGTTATGACGTTGATCCCTGGTTCGTGCATTCCTGGCACGCTGGTATTCACCCTGCCTGCCGCTACGAGGCGGATGCTCGGCACGATCTCCTGCGTTGGTCCGGCAGTGCCTTCGGCAACCCTCGCATCCTGCATTTCCATACCTGTGGTAACTACGCGCCCGGAGAGATTTCATGGACCGTGCTGGATCCGACCATCGTTGTCGATGGGATCACCGTCTGGGAGGGCGGTTTTCTGCATCCGGAACGACTGCCGGGCGGTAAGGCTCTCTTCGCTCGACACCCACGCTTGCGCGAGCAATACCGCTCGCCATCACGCGATGTCGGATTCCCCGATGATTTTTCGGAGCGGCAGGCACAGGGGCAGGGTGGCCGAACGGCCGAGCGCACCAACAGCCATCGGTAGAGGTCCGGATGACATCACATACAGCCGTCGTGAACAGGTCACTGACCGGGCCGGAGAACAGACCCATTGACAGGTCCGAAGACAAGCCCGTGAGCGAAAACGGGAGCACCGAGCTGACGCGAGCCGAATTGAAGCACTTCATGCGGCGCAGCGATCGACCGGGTCTCGTGCGTCTCTTCTGGTGGTGTGTACTGCTCGTGGCGACCGGATCCCTGGTATTTACCTCGATGGGTTCACTCTGGCTGCTGGTGCCGGCGATGTTCGTGCACGGCATCGTTGTCGTCCATCACTTCGCCATACAGCATGAGTGCACCCACTACACCGCCTTCAAGTCGCGATGGATATGCAGGCTCCTCACGCGCCTCTGCGGTTTCATCCTGGTGATTCCGCCCTTGTTCTTCCGTTACGAGCACAGCGATCATCATCGCTATACCAATCTCCACGGTCAGGATCCGGAGATGATCGAACTGCCGACATCGGTCTTTGGTTATCTGGTCTATCTGTCAGCGCTGCCGTATTGGTATGCGCAGGTCGGCGGACTGATTCGTCGTTCATGCGGTCGGCTGACACCTGCGGAGGCTCGCTTCGTGCCGACACGCATGCGTCGAGCAGTGGTTAGTGAAGGACGCTGGATGATCGCGGGTTACGCCTGTGTATTGATCTGCATGTGGACCCTCGACTGGGCGGCACCCTTGTTTTATTGGTGGCTCCCGATGTTGCTCGCCGAGCCGGTGATGCGTTTCATCCGCATGACAGAACACGTCGGCAGGCCAACCACCGACGACCGCCGCGAAAACACGCGAACCAATGTCGTCAGCAGACCCTGGGCCTGGCTCGCCTGGAACATGAACTACCATGCCGAGCACCATTTCGCCGTGGCTGTACCCTTCCATGCGCTCGGGCGCTTGCACGAGAGACTGGACGGGTATCTTTTCGTGGAGCCGCGCGGTTATGTCGCATCACATCGCGATATCTTTCGTCGCGTCAAGGCGTAGCAGGTAGTCATGGCGAGTCGTCAAGGCGCCAAGTCCCTACAAGAAGTGATAGCAACAGATCATCTCAGCCAGGTTTCGATTCAGAATCCCACTTCGTCAGCGCCCTTCAGACCAAGTAGCGCGCGGGCCTCATCGGGGCTGGCAAGTTCGAGACCGAGCCCCTCGATGATGCCGCGAACCTGTCTCACCTGCTCGCCGTTGGTGCGGGCGAGTTCACCCGGGCCGATCCAGAGATTGTCCTCCAGCCCGACGCGGACATGACCACCGCTCGACGCGCTCAACGCTGCGATCGTCATCTGATTTCGGCCGGCACCGAGTACCGACCATTCGTAGTCGTCGCCGAACAGTCGGTCTGCCGTGCGTCGCATGTGCAGGACGTCCTCGGTATGCGCGCCGATGCCACCAAGGATGCCGAACACCGATTGCACGAAAAAGGGTGCTGTCGCGATGCCACGGTCAGCGAAGTGGGCGAGCGTATACAGGTGGCCGATGTCATAGCACTCGAATTCGAATCGGGTTCCGTTGGCGGAACAGGTGCGAATGATCGACTCGATGTCGGCGAAGGTGTTGCGAAAGATCCTGTCTCGCGAACCCTCGAGATAAGGATGCTCCCAGTCGTGTTCGAGGTTCTGGTGGCGCGCGAGCATCGGGTACAGTCCGAAGTTCATGGAGCCCATGTTGAGCGAGGCAAGCTCAGGGCCGAAAGTGGCAGCCGGGGCGAGCCGCTCCTCGATCTCCATCGTCGGTGCGCCGCCGGTGGTGAGGTTCATGATGCACCCGGTTTGTGCCTTGATGGCAGGCAGGAAGCGCGCGAATGCATCTGGCGACTGGTCTGGCTTGCCCGTGACCGGGTCGCGCGCGTGCAGGTGCACAATGGCAGCGCCGGCCTCTGCCGCGCCAACCGCTGCGGCGGCGATCTCATCGGGTGTGATCGGCAAGTGGGGAGACATGGACGGTGTATGTATCGCGCCGGTAACGGCGCAAGTGACGATGACCTTGTGGCTCATGTCGGTTCTCCGGCATCCGGTTGATCGAAGGCCTCCTTGTGCTTGCGGAGGGCGGCAAGTCGGTCATTGCGCCAGGCCATGCGCGACGCCAGACGGGCGGTCGTGGGTTCGTGTGGCCAGGCGTCGGTGATGGACTCACGCGCGCGCTCCCCGAACACAGCCGAGGTTGGCGGCTCGTCCGCGAGACGGGCGTAGAAGGCACAGTAGCGCTCGCAGTAGTCCCGAATGCCACCGGGCGCATTCAGCTCGATCGTCTCGAACGGTCCCATGAACGACCAGCGCAGGCCCAGACCGTCCTTGAGGGTTCTGTCGAGGTCCTCAGGTGAGACGACGCCGTCTGAAACCAGCCGGAACGCCTCGGCGAGCAGCGCCCCTTGTAATCGGTTCAGAACGAAACCCTCGACCTCGCTTGACACTGTGATCGGTGCCTGACCAACGCTCGAGTAAATGGTTCGGGCGCGCTCGATGACGGCTGGATCTGTCCAGGGTGCACCGCAGAGCTCGACCAGGGGCACGAGATGAGGGGGATTGACAGGATGCGCGACAAGGCAGCGTGAGCGCCCTTGCAGTTTCTCCGTGAAATGCGAGGCGACAATGGCAGAAGTGGACGAGGCCAGGATTACGTCGCGCGGCGCCAACCGATCGAGTTCCGTGAAGATCGCGCGCTTCGCTTCGACATCTTCAGGTCCGTTCTCCTGCACGAGCGTGACGCCGTCGAGCGCGCCGGGAAGATCCTCTGCCACCTTGATACGTTGCAGTATCTCGGTCTCGGACGCACAGAGACCATGCTGCAACAGCGGCGCCAGTTCGTCACGAAGACAGGCTTGCAGTGTGTTGCAGACACTGTCGTTCGGATCCGTGACACGGACCTCCCAGCCAGCGCGTGCGAAGACCAGCGACCAGGCTCGACCGATCAGTCCTGCACCAACAATGGCGACACGTTGCATCAAGGCATTCCGCTGTCGTCGGCAACTGGCCGGCGACTCTTATCGTGTCGCAGGGGCGGCATAAAGTCGAGTCCTTCCACGCGCTGTTCGGGGTCCTTCACTATCAAGGTGGAAGGTCACTCCGTCGCCGCGAACAGCGGAAAGGTGACGCCGATAGCCCAGGCGAGGATCAGTCCGAGGCCGAGCCCCGCCGCGAGTGGACCGCTTCGTTGTGCGATCCATCGACCCATCGTTCCGTGTACAAGGAAAAACAGCAGCAGGACCGGTAGCAGGATGAGCAGGAAGCCGAGATCGGCGGGCCTCAGCAGGGTGGCGAGACCGAGCGACAGGATAAAGGTGAGGCGGGGAAGCAAACGTCGCCACCAGCGGCCGCGTCCCGCGCCACTGAGCACGCTGTCAGCGAGCATGAACGGCAGGGTGCCGACACAGAGTGAGGCGATGATCGGCAGGCGCGTCTGTATTGGCAGAAAGCTTGCGGCGTAGCGATCCATGGCCAGTCCGAAGACACCGATACCCCAGACGCCCAACAGGACGGCGGCAAGGACAACCGCCACCGGAGCACGAGGCCACGACACGGTCGACAATCCGGATGCCCGGCGTGCGAACGCAATCAAGAGCAACTGGACCAGACCGTACAAGGCAAGATGAACGGCCAGGTAGTCCGCCACGAGCACGGGCAGAAAACGGGTCGGCAGTGCCGTCGCAATCAGCGGCACGAAGGCCGCCGGTAGAATTGTGGCGATCAGGAAGCGAGGCCTCGTCATCGTCCATGTCGGGGTCGGTGCTACGGGTAGTCGGTCGACGAGGGGGCGAAGCAACGCAACGATCGCGACGAGAAGCAACAGGATCCAGGGCCCGATGTTGACGTTCGACGTCTGATCGGAGCGCCCGAAACTGTCGTTGAGCCATTGGCGCGTCTCGTCGAGTGCCACTGCACTGTAGAGCACGCTGACGTGCTCGACATGTGGCGCGACCGCTGCGCGGCGCACAACCTTCCCACCCCGCACGGTCTCGCCTTCTCCGGCGGACGGGTCGACGAGACGAACGCTGTCGAGTGCGGCGTCGCGGAGCGAGGCTTCCCATTCTCCAGACACGGCCAGCAAGCGGGCAGGCTCGGTTGCGCTGACCGCCGGCGAGAACATCGAGATTGCGACAACCGCAGCGATCGCCGTGCCCGCCTCTCGTTCGGCGATCGCTGCGCGCACGATGACATCGCTGGCCATCGAGTGTCCAAGCAGGGCGACACCCTGCTCGACACCGGGCAGGTCGCGCCCGGCGGCAATCACTCGCCGGGTCTCCTCGACAAGCAGCGTGGTCGTGCCGTCGACGGCGGTCACGTCTCCTGACATCGGCAGCGGATTGCGGCCATGGCCGAGGAAGTCGAACGCGAGAACCTGGAAACCGGCACGTGCAAGCGTCAGAGAATAGGCCTGCATCAACGGTTGTGATCCGGCAAAGCCGTGTGCCACGACGACGAGTGGTCCAGTCCCTTCTGGCTGCCGGTAGAGAGTAGCCGGGGTGGAGCCGATCGTCATGCGCTGGATCTCGATCCCCGAGCGTGCCTGCTCAAGCTGCCAGAGTGACAGGATGATCACGGCAATGGCACTGATCGCGAACAGCGTGCTGTGCGTCCTCATGGCGTGAGTGGTGTCAGTCGAGCAGCAACGTCGGTACGGTGTGCTCGGTCACGATGCCGCCGCGATCGCCGATCGCGATCGAGCCATAGCGTTGTGTGAAGGCGGGTGGCAGAGCCCGGTCGCCGTCGACTGCGAGCCACAGTCGCAGCAGATGGCGGCGTTGGCTGGTAGCGGCGTGATCGACGAAGGCCGTGCGATCGTGCAATAGCGAATGGTTATGCACGAACTGCATGTCGCCCGCCGCGAGGCGCATCGCGATGTGCAGATCCGGATCATTGGCGGCGGCGTCGAAGGCGTCGAGTGCTCGAACCGTTTCATCATCGAGGCGTGGTGCGCCGTCAAGTCGTTGTGCGCTGTCGATGTACTGCCGTTGATACATGACGGTCAATCGATCGTCATACCAGCTGAATACGGGAATATCGAACCAGGGCTTGGCGCCGGGCGGTACCTCGCCGCGTCGATCGGTCGCGATCGGCTCGAACAAGCGTGCGAGGAGCGCGGGCGCGGTTGCGAGCAGTCGGTCGTGGATTGCCGCAGCGCTGACGACGAGCGAATCACCGCCCTTGACAGCCTCTCGAAGGCAGAGCAAGCCGACGACGTCGGCCGAATCCGTGTGGAAGCTCTGACGCTCCGCCGTCTGGTATATCCGCGTGCCGGGATCAGCTGCGTCGGCACCGGTGTCGCGCACGTGGCCGAGAAGGTGCCCGGCGGCGTTCTGGGAGCGTGCGCGGCCGATGTGAGCGCCGACGACAAGGAACATGGCGGCCTGCATGTCACGTTCGTGACGATTGACCGGCAAGCCGGTCAACACGCCGAAACCGATGCCGTCGATGAGTTCCTGTCGGAGCGCGTCGAGTCGAGGCCCAAGCGTTGGTAGCGGCACCTCTGACGCTTGCAGATTGCCTGGCGGGCGACCGCTCGCCAGGCAGCTCCGTGCGGCGTCCTCGAGCTCGACGATCTCGCTTTCTGCCAGTGCCGAACGCCAGCGCGGTGCGGCAGGATCGAAACTCGCGGCCGTCCATGCCGACGCGCCGCCGGACTGTGCGGCAGGGCGGGGCATGTCAGGGCTGGGCATGTCAGGGCGGGGTGTGTCAGGGCGGGGTGTGTCGGGGTGGGACAGAGGCATAGGGCTCTTGCCAGGCAAGGTGAGATCGCCATCGGTGATCATTCAGGTTCATTTTGCTACACCTTGATTCGGCGTGGAGGCGCTCGCATCATGATCGGCGCCGGGCGATCGGGTTGGCAAGCTGCGAACACGCCCCGGAAACTCTTGCTTTCCTGCCAGGATCTCACTTGATGATGCAACAGCACACAGTGCCCGCCCGTCGTGGCAAGGCCGTTCGACTGAAAGCGGGTCAGGCGCTCCGCATCATCAACACTCATGGCCACCAGGTGGTCGATTTCTGGGCCATCATCGATGGGCATCTGAGTGAGTACAGCGGCATGGAGCAGTGCCGTGCTACCTGGCTGAACGTGTGTCCGCGGGTGGGAGAGCATCTGTATTCGAACCGGCGACGGCCGATCATGACGCTCGAGGAGGATACCTCGCCGGGCCGCCACGATTCGCTGATGGCGCCGTGCGACAACGAGCGCTACGGGCTGCTCGGCTGTACCGGGTACCACGACAACTGCAAGGACAACTTCCACGCCGCCTTGCTCGAGCTCGGCTACAGTGTGCCGTTCACACCCGGTTCGCTGAACCTCTTCATGAACATTCCGTGGCAGCCCGACGGCAGCTTGTCCTTCGACCCCCCGTTGTCAAAGCCCGGCGACCACGTACTGTGGCGTGCGCAAATCGATTGCATCGCCGTCATGTCGTGTTGCCCGCAAGACATTCTTGCCATCAACAACAGGAACACCGTCGAGGCGCACTACGAGATCGTGGACTGAAGGACGCCCGTTTGCAGGGCATGCGGCGGGCACCGCTCCCTGCATCGAAGCTACGCCTTACTTTCGCGGGAGTGTCTTGTCGAAGTCCAGGGCGAGTCCTACCCACTCGGCCAGTGACTTGTCGTCGCAATCGACAGCGTCGACGAAGATCATCCCGTTCATGCGGCGCACGCCCATTTCCATCGGCTTCGCGCCAGGCCGCTGCAGCGCATCGGCCGCGTGTTCCTTGCCGACCCGGAACATGAATCTGCCGGTGCCGGCCTTGGGTATGTCGGCACCGCCGATCATGTTGCCTTGCAACAGGAAGCAGGTGCCGCCCATCATTCGCTTCTCGTCGAGGCCATTGCGTTTGCCAAGTGCTTTGCGGAAGCGCTTGTTCAGTGTTTCGTCGACACTCATCGGCGGCTGGTTTCCGGTCCCGGCAGTTCTACAAGCCTAGCGTCAAGCGCCGCCCTTCGCCTCATTCGGGTACAAGCAGTAGACCTGTATCCTCTGGCGTTGCGTTCAAGGGGACGCTGCAGGTGCCGCTACTGATGATTGAAGGTGTCGCGAAATCGACCTGTCGGCGAACCAGGTCTGATTGCCGTGTGGCGGCGAATATCCGGCGCTCGGGTTCACGCAACTGCAACCTGCCTTTGCTATTGTCTGAACTCATGTGCGAGCAGAAAGCCCCATCGAGATGACACCGCTCCGCGCGCGAAGCCTGTTGGCCTTGCTGCTTGTCCTCGGACAACTCGCCGGGCTGTGGCATGGGTTGGAGCACATCGGTCGCGATCGATCGGATGCGTTCGCGATGGCCAGGAATGCGTCCGGACTGTCGACAGGCGAATGGACGGGAGCCGAGCACGCTGGGCATGCCGACCACGCGGGACATGCCGACCACGTCGAGCACGCCGGTCACTACGCGCACACCGAATCCGGGGAGCATGTCGATGCGCTCTGCGGATTCTGTCTGCTCGCGAGCGCAGGCGTCGGGATTGTCGACTCGGCATCGCCCGCTTCGCATCTGCAAGGCCTCCGCAGTCCTTGCAGCCTCCTTGCCTACGAGGACGCGCCGCCTGATCATGCCGCGTTCTCACACTGGGCCCGGGGGCCGCCTGTAGCGCTTTCCTGACGACAGCGGCGAACCGACTTCGCCTCATCCCCCTTCGCCTGCATACCTTTCGGCTGCGGCGAACATCTGGAAAGCCTATCAACATGAATCGAACACTTTACGTGAGCATCGCGCTGATGCTCTGTCCACTCTCGTCCTTGCATGCTCAGACCGTCCGTGAGCATGGTGTCCATGAGCATGGTGCCGCGTCGCTGGCCATCGCCCTCGATGGCTCTCGTGTCTATATCGACTTCGACAGTCCTGCATACAACGTGTTGGGTTTCGAGCACGCACCTTCGTCAACAGATCAGCAGGAGGTGCTCGATGTGGCGCGGCTCGCGCTCGAGTCAGGATCGTCGTTCGTATTCGATTCTGCCGCCGGGTGCTCGCTCGAGAGTGCAGAAGTCATGTTCGAACTCGCCGGGGAGTCCGACCACGAAGGCGAACACGAGCACGAAGCCTCGCATTCGAACGAGTCCGACCATGATGGTGAAACCGCACACGCGGATGGGTCGGAGCACGAGCACGAAGCCACGCATGCGGATGAGTCCGACCACGGTGACGAAACCGCACATGCGGATGAATCGGAGCACGAGCACGAAGCGTCGCATGCGGACGAGTCCGATCACGGTGACGAAGCCGCACACGCGGATGAATCGGAACACGAGCATGAAGCGGCACATTCGGATGAGTCCGAGCATGCCGACGAAGACGCTCATTCCGATGTCGAGGCAATGTACGTCTACCAGTGTGAGCGTGCCGAGTCGCTTGAACGAATCACGACGAGCCTGTTCGATACGTTCGAGAGTTTCGAGGATATCGATGTTCAGCTGATCGGGCCGGGTGGGCAGACCGGGCTTGAACTGAATGCAGAGCAGACGGTCATAGAACTCGGCGCTGTTCGCTGAACGTGGAGGACAACCGCCGAGTAATGTCGTCGAGTCCGGCAATCGAGCTGGAAGATGTGCGTTTTCGGTGGCCGGGAGCGGCTCACGATGTGCTCGCGATCGATGCGCTGTCCGTTGCGCGCGGTGAACGGGTGTTCATGCAAGGCGCATCGGGTTCGGGCAAGAGCACTCTACTGAGCGTGATCGGCGCCATCGTCGATCCGCGCCAGGGCCGAGTCCATGTAGACGGTGTGCCGCTCGACAGTCTGTCGGGCGGTGCGCGAGATACTTTCAGGGCTGACAAGATTGGCTTCATATTCCAGATGTTCAACCTCTTGCCCTTCCTTGGTCTTGTCGACAACGTCCTGTTGCCGTGTCGATTCTCGGCCACGCGACGCAGTCGCGCGTTATCGCACGGTCGCTCGCTCGAGGATGAGGCACGTCGGCTGCTCTCGACCCTCGGGCTCGATGTCGATGTGCTGGCGGACCGTCCCGTGATCGAACTCAGTGTCGGTCAGCAGCAACGTGTCGCCGCCGCCCGCGCGTTGATCGGCAGTCCACCGATCGTGGTCGCTGACGAGCCGACGTCGGCACTGGATGCGGACGCTCGGCATGACTTCCTGGCGCTGTTGTTCGATGAGGTGAAGGCGGTCGATGCGACGCTCGTGCTGGTCAGTCATGATCGCGAGCTCGCAGGGGTTTTCGACCGAGTGATCGACCTGAGTGCGATCAATCAGGTACACGATCTCGGCATGCCTGCTGCTCAAGGCATGCTCCCATGAGTCTGTTGAGCCTTGCCTGGGCCAGCTTGCTGAACCGTCGGCTGACAGCGTCGCTCGCGATTCTTGCCATTGCGATGAGCGTGGCCTTGTTACTTTCGGTCGAGCGAATCCGACAGGATGCGCGCACGAGTTTCACTAATACGGTGTCTGGAGTGGATCTCGTCGTCGGCGCGCGCAGCGGCGCTGTACAGCTTCTCCTGTATTCGGTTTTCCGGATCGGCGACGCGACCAACAACGTGTCCTGGGAGAGCTATGACGAACTTGCCGCTCGGCCGGAGGTGGCCTGGAGCATTCCGTTGTCGCTCGGCGACTCTCACCGCGGCTTCCGGGTGCTGGGCACCAGCGATGCTTACTTCGAGCACTATCGGTACGGCGACAGGCGTCAGCTCGAGTTCACGGAGGGTGTGCCGTTCGATGATGTCTTTGACGCCGTGCTGGGAAGCGAGGTTGCCCGCACGCTCGGCTATGTTCTCGATGATCCTCTGGTCGTCGCTCACGGCACGGGCAAGGTCGGTCTGGTCGAACACGACGATCAGCCGTTCCGGGTAGCCGGTATCCTTGCCGCGACAGGAACGCCGGTCGATGCCACCGTGCACGTGAGTCTCGCGGGTATCGAGGCGATGCATGCCGACTGGCAGCGCGGCGCAAAGATCCCCGGGCAAAGTACCGATCCTGACGAACTTCGCTCCCGTGAGCTCGAGCCGCGTGCGGTAACCGCCTTCCTGCTGGGCCTGAAGTCACGCCCCTCGGTTTTTCGTGTACAGCGGGCGATCAACGAGTATCGGGATGAGCCCTTGCTCGCTGTACTGCCCGGGGTTGCACTTCAGGAACTCTGGAGCCTGGTGGGCGTGGCTGAGAAAGCGCTGTTGATCGTCTCGGCTTGCGTCGTGGCCGCCGGTCTTGTCAATCTGGTTTCCGTATTGTTTGCCGGGCTTGAAGAACGTCGCCGCGAGATCGCCATACTGCGAGCCTCCGGTGCTCGACCACAACAGGTGTTCCTCCTCCTCAGTGCCGAGGCAGCGTTGCTCGGACTCGGCGGTATCATCATGGGGCTTGTGTTGCATTATTGTGCCTTGTTCGGCGCAGGCTGGTGGCTCGAGCGAAGTTTCGGCCTCGCGGTCACGGCCGGCCTGCCCGGTGCGCGCGAGTGGGCCATGCTCGGACTGATATTCACCTCTGCTGTTCTGGCTGGTTGCCTGCCCGCCTGGCGGGCCTATCGCCGCTCACTGGCCGATGGCATGACGATTCGCCTCTGAGCGAGTCGATACGATCTGACTGGAGATTTTCATGAAGCGACGTACCCTGATCATCGCTGTTCCCCTGGTTGCAGCACTCGCCATGCTCGGCGCCATTGCGGCGACCAGCGGTCAGTCGAGTCGCGACGAGCCGGTGCTCGACGCTGAGGCGCTCGATCTCGGCTGGGAGGATCTCGTGCCCGCCGACTTCGTGCCACCGGAGGACCCGCTCCGCTCGATGACGCCGGAGGAGGTCGACAAGCTGTTCGATGGCAGCGATGAGTCGCAGCGGCAGTTGGCGGAAATCGACGAAAAGCTGAGCTATGCGCCGGTCGATGAGGGACTCGACGGCAAGCTGGTCACGTTGCCCGGTTACGTCGTACCGCTCGAATTCGACGGTCAGACGCAACTCGAGGAATTTCTGCTGGTGCCTTACTACGGCGCCTGCATCCACACGCCGCCGCCGCCAGCCAACCAGATCGTCATGGCCTCCGTCGCGCAGCCAGTGGAAATCGCCGATACCTATGTACCGGTGGTCCTGCGCGGCATTCTCCGCACTGAAAACACCACGAGCGCGCTCGCCGAGACTGGCTACAGCATGGAAGTAATCGCGGTCGAGGCGTACGAACCCTGAACCCTGAGGGCGTGTTTGCCTATACTTCATTTTCCGAGTGTGTTCCTGATGCCAACCGCTACACTGTTGGCCGAAGGGGCGGCCGCCTCTCGAATCGCTGGAGAAGACAGACATGAGAACGCCCCGAAAGACAGCAGAGCGAACGCCCCTCCTGCTTGGCTCGGTGGCCCTCGCCGCCACGCTTGCACTCGGCGCTTGCGGTAGCGATGACGATGAAGACTCGAACATGGGTGAATCGACCGTCGGCGAGACGAATGGAGCCGATGATGCCGATGGTGAAGATGGAGGTGACGGCACGGACGGGGCCGATCAGACATCGATGCCGGCACCCGGGACTGATGGTGACGATATGGACCTGTCGCCCGTGAGCTATGCGTTCCCGCTGACCGTCGAGGAGGAAATTCCTGCCCCGACCGGTGCGGACGGCGCGAGTGGTGAGGCTGATCTCGTCTTCGATCCTGCAACTCGCGGCATGAGTGGCAGCATTAGCACGGACGGGCTGACTGGAGTGCCGACCAGGGCGCACATTCATGAGCAGCCGGCGGGGGAGATGACGGGGCCACCCATAGTCACATTCGTGCCGGACGGCACGGGTACGGGTTTCGTACTCCCAGATGATTTGATTCTTACCGAAGAGCAGGCCGAGTCGCTCGAGACCGAATTGCTCTACGTGAATGTGCATACGGATGCGAATCCGGCGGGTGAGATTCGCGGTCAGATCGTCGAGCAAGACCCCGACACCCCCGAAAACTGAGTTCGAGGGCAAGTGCCGCGCGCCAGCTGTGCGGCTCTTGCCTTGTCGATGGAAATAGTCGGTCGTATCTTGATCTGCACGGTGGATCTCGCGAACTGATGCGCGCTCTCATCTATTTCGCGCAACAGGAGTAGCTCGGGGATAGGCGCTTTGATAACGTTGTCGGGAACATTCCGATGTAGCAAGACGAACGTCAGGGATTCAGTAGTCAAAAGGATGTAATCGATGAGAAGCCCAGCGAGTACGGGGCGATTTGCCCCTCATCTGATCACGGCGACGATTCTGTTCCCGGCCTTGGGTCTGGTCTTCGGCAGCACCGCAGCGTTCGCGCACTCTGACCTCGTCGACAATGAAATATCGGTTGTCGTTGAATCGCAGGCGTCGAGCAATACGCTCGCAATCACCAGCGAGCCTGTCGATATCGATATCGCACCGACCCTGGCGGAAGAGGCCGCACTTCTCGAGCGGGCCGAGCGTGAGCGTCTCGGCGTCGATCCGAGGAACGATGCCGTTCGCCGGAAAGCGGTGCCAGACCGCCACTGGTTGTCAGCGCCGACACAGATGAACAGGTAACTGCGGACGACGATCCCGTGAACGAGCCCGCGACCGATCCGGCAAAACTCGGTCGTTGGGAGCCTCTGCAGGACTGGCCAGTCATCGGTGTCTTTGTCTCACTGCTGCCCGACGGTCGCGTGCTGACGTTCGATTCCGTAGGAGACGAACCGGCTATTAGCTTGGACGTTCACACCTTCACGCGTGCCGCGATCTGGGCTCCGCTGACGGATACCTGGACCTTGGGTCGGCGCATGGACTATCCCCGTTGGTATCCTGCGGTGACGCCGCTCACAGATGGCGACATGTTGATCTCGGGTGGGTGTTTTGCCGTCTCGGAAGTGCGCGAAGTCGATGGCGCCATAAGTCAACTGAGCACCGCGGCGTCGAATGTCTGGAACAACGCTATATACCGCTGAACTTCTTTGTATCGGGGAACGAACCGACTGTGCAGTCACCCGGGAATTCGGACATCGCGCCACCCGGTCACTATCTACTATTCATCATCGATCAGAACGGCGTGCCATCGATCGTGAAGATCGTCAACTTGCGCAGCCAGATAGCGTTACCTGTGCTTGCCGTCGACGCCGTCAACGTTGCGGCTGCCGGTATCGCCACGCAGTCCTCGACCAGACCGGGTGTCGACGCGTAGCTGGCCATTGATGGAAATCCCGATGGCGACTTGGCAAACGGCAGTGTTGCGCAGACTGAATCTGAACTGGGTCTTGCCAGCGTGACTCCGCGCTCGCTCGAGTCATCAGACAAGCTGACGTCAGTCGATCCACTGCGTACCGACTTCAACCTGACCACCGGCAACCCGTGGAACGACCGGTTCAAAATTTACAGTGCAAGCCGGAGACTCGCTCTGTCTTGGACTCGATGAGATAACGTCCGGGCAACAGCTCCATATCGGGCCTTATCGCATTCCGGTAGGCGCTGGACCCGTCGATCCCGTGAGCTTGCAGAGTTGTCAATTCAGCGGGCCCGATTACTCGGCGCCGCTTGTCGATCCGAGCAACGACAAGGCGCTCGTGACGTGGGTGGATTGCGACGGTGTCCTGCACCTGCTCGGTGCAGGCGCTCTTGACTTCGCCCGCTACAGTGGTCACGTGTACGCAAGCACGGCCTTTATCGATGTCGCGACTCGCTCCTTCGAGAGCTCCGACACGCTCGTCAGTCTCAGTGATGCGGTGGCTCCGATTGCGGTAGTCCGACAATCGATACGACGATCGACTCGGCACTGTTCATCTGGAAGAACTGCGATGGTACCTGGTCGGTCCTGTTGACTGGTGAGCGTGATGGTGGTGGTGTGGCCAGCGTGCTTGGCAGTATCGATTCGAGTGAAGGTTTCCTGTCCCTATCACCGAAAGGCCTCGAGAGTTCGGATAGCTTGTCGACGTCGCTGACTCTGCCGCTGGAATTTGCCATGAAGACGATCAACCCGTGGCGTGATGACTTCGACTTTGCCCTGCAGTCCGGTGCGAGCCTGTGCGTGAATATTACGGATATCGATGCCGGCGTGGATATTCTCGCCGGGCCCGACCGGACTCCAGTGGGTACGTCGTTCAATCCCGAGACTTATGCGGCTTGTCTCTGAATCGGCAAGCTCACTTACTCGGGTACGGCAGTCAGATTACTCGCTGCTGCTGCCTCGGCATCGGCGGCGAGACAGTTCGGGTGCCCGAAGCCGTTTTCCGTGTCGAAGATGATGTTGTCCGGTCGCTGAGGATCGCCGCTGACCCCGGCGGTGACGTTATCCAGCATGAGCCCGGCGCGAAGTTCCCACGCCACCATGTGATCTCGACATGAGGTGTCGCCGCTGACGCCCACGCCGCCGGTTCGATCGCCACTTTGCGCGTAGAGCGCAAGGCCGCCACCGAAGACGTTGATACCACCGATGCGAATGCCGACGAGGGGGTCTCGCCGGGTGCCAAAGCGACGGGAGCTGCCTTTGTAGGCGCGACTGGCGTCGACCGGGTTGCTGTGCTGCAGCCCGAACAGACTGCCACCGGGCTGGACTGCGGCCCAGAGGTTGGCGCTTGATAGTGCAAGGCCTGCATTGCTTCCACCGTCATTGTTTCCCAGACTCAACGAGTTGGCCGTGTTCGCCTTCTGGGCAGAGATGATCCGGCTGGCAAGCCACTGCGATTGCAGATTGTCATGGCCGGTGGAGGCGATGGCGCAGATGGTTCCTTCGGCGGCCACCAGCGTGCCCCACATCTGGTTGTCGAGGGGCAAGCCCGGATTGTCGGCGGTGACCTTTATATTGGCGGCGACAAGTGCATCGCGAAAAGTCGCATGATCAGGGAGATGGGCGCAAATGCCGGGCCGTCGTTCGCTCTTCTCGTTCGAATCAGCGTTCACGATCGTGCTGACAAGGACAGTGGAGGCAAGCAGTGCAGTTGTTGCGAGGGGTAGCAGTACGCGTTTGCAGGTGTGCATTGTTGAAAGTGTTTCCGAAAGGTGAATGTTGACGTCCAGCGCCTGGCAGGCGCTGGAACGGGCGATCGGGACCTGATTCATCCTTGATCGGGCAAGCCCGCGAATCGACCAACTGTCCCGGTGCCAGAGTAGGCAAGCCGGGAAAGCAGATCGACTGGCAGAACGGCTTGGCCGAAGGGCTTGAACGAACGGCTTGAACGAACGGCTTGTATGCCTCGCCTTGACGTACGGCTTGCAGGGATGGTCGGGCTGGCTGAATTCCCGGGTTGTGTGGCGCGCGCGATGTAGCATCGTCCACAGAGCTCCAGCAGGAGCGACTTCAGGGACCGAGAGTGCCATGATCATCGAATACATCCGCTACACCATAGACACCGCGCGCAGTGACGACTTCATCGTCGCTTACGGTGAAGCGGCCACACCGTTACTCGAATCGCCGCATTGCCTGCATTACGAACTGACGCGGTGCGAGGAGGAGCCGACCGCCTTCATCGTGCGCTTGCACTGGACCTCGACGGAAGATCACCTCGAGAAGTTTCGTGGCAGCGATCACTTCAAGGCATTCTTCACGAAGATTCGATCCTTTGTCGACGACATCGAGGAGATGCGTCACTACGCCATCCTCGACTCGCGTGATGCCTGAACACAGCACCACAGATGGTCGTGCATGCACCGTCAATCGCCTTCGGACCGGGTTCGATGGCGACAAATGACAATTTGACTGAAGGGAAGGCCTTGCCGCTGCTCGGCCCTTCCAACCTCAATTGGCGACAAGGCCGGTTCGAAAAATCTCGCCGCTCTGCCTGGTGACGATGTACACGTTACCTTGTTCATCCTGACCGAAACGCACATCGCCTCTGTCCCGATTGACCACGTCCTCGAAAGTCACGGTGCCGGTGCCCGCCTGTTCAGTGACCGTGATACCGTCTCGAGTGAAGCGGCTGATCTCGAAGAAACGGGCCGACCCGCCGACGGAAGGGCAGCCAGACAGCGGCGATGGCGAGCACGAGGCTCGCGATCGACACTATTTCACTGTTCATTCAGGGTCTTTCCAGCACCTCGGCATCAGGCTCGAAGGCGAACCATGCGAAGGCGAAGTGCACGCCGAGGTCGATCATGTCGAGCGACTTGCCAGCCAGTTCTCCGTCGATTGCCCGGCCGAACGGATCCCAGCGACTGCCCGTCTGTTTGTCGTGAATCTTCACCGTGTCATCGTCGTTACCAGATTCGATCGTGAAAGTCAGTGTGCGGCCATCGACGCGTCTGTCGAAGCCCGCGGCCGCAGGGATGGCGCGTGAATCGGCGATGGCGGCCTGATCGAGTGCGGAGAGCGCAGTTGTTGCGGCGAAGACCGTGACCGGACGGCCGTCAATGTCGATGTCGATGACCGGTTCGTCGCTCAATCGTGCCAGCGTGACCAGGCGCGATGCATTTGCGCCCGGCAGTGCCAGGACACGTTCCATCGGGGGCAGTCGCGGATCGGTCGGGCTGTCGAACAGGAAGGGCTCGCTGTCTATTCGATCATAGCCTCGATAGGGATTGCTTCCGTATGGTCGGCCGAAGCCGGTCTCGCGTGACAGCACCTCGACGAACGGGAAGGCATCGCGCACCGTTCGCCACGCGACAATGCTTGAAGGCCGTCGCTCGAGTACCACGTCGGTGTACTTACCGACGATGCCACGTCCGGTGAACTGTTGCCACCAGCTTTCGGTCTGTCGGTCGTACATGACCAGATCGCTCTTTCTAAGCCTCCCGGTCGTGCCGAAGTCGAGTTCTCGACCGTCGACGCTGCGCTCGAACACGATCGAGGCGTTGCACAGGGGGCAGAAAGTCACCGCTACCGGGATATCTGCGACCGTGTCGTTGACGATCTCGTGAAACATCAGGATTTGCAGAGGATATGCGCGTGTCTCCTCCCCGATCGTCAACGCGATGACCGGCTCGTCTTCCGCCAGCCAGTCATCAGCATCCTCGGGCGACACGAACGTCGGCTTGTCGATCGGGGGAATACCGTCGCGCATGGGTCCACCGGACAGAATCTCGGAAAATTCGATGTTGCGTCGGGACGAGTCGGTAAGCGGAAACTCGCCGTGCGGAAAGTTCAGATGCTGTGCGTAGGCGCTACCACTGCTGACCATCAGTGCCGAGGTGAGTACCAAGGCGAGTGCCGAGAACCGTGCCGTGATGAGTGGCGAGGTGAAAAGGGGCTGCATGGGCGTGATGGTTTAGGCGTTGCGTTGTCAGGCTTTGAGTCAGATTTTCGAGACGAAGTTCCAGCTCAACCCAAGTCAACAAGAAATCAACAAGAAATCAACACGGGGCTACACGGGGCTACACGGGGCAGGCTGCCTTCTCACGTAAACTCGGCTACGAACAGAGTCTGGCCCTGGCGACAGGGCAGGAAGGGGGTGGTATGACGCATGTAGACGAGGGTGACTCTTGTGTTCTGTTCGAGCCGCTGGTCTTGCCCTGTGGCGTCGTCCTGAAGAATCGAATCGTCAAGTCGGCCATGTCCGACTCTTTGGGTGACGGTCAGGGTGATCCCACCGAGGCGCAGATTCGGCTCTATGAACGATGGGCGTTGGGGGGTGTGGGCGCGGCGATCATCGGCGAAGTGCAGAGTACGCCGGCGTTCGCCGAGAAGCCGGGCAATCTGGTCTTGCACGGTCTCTCTCGGCAACCGGCTTTCGAAGCGCTTGCTCGGCGGGGATCTGTTAACGGCGCACAGCTCTGGTTGCAGCTCGGACATGCCGGTGCCATGGCGCACCCGCCGATCAGCAGCCCCAAGGGCCCCAGTGCCATAGAGATGCCCGGCTTGAACTGCGCGGCATTGACGCTCGATGAGGTGCAGGCGCTTCCCGCCGAATTCGCTCGTACTGCAAGCCTGGCAAGGCAGTGTGGATTCGGTGGAGTGCAAATACACGCAGCCCACGGTTTTCTGCTCAGTCAGTTCCTCTCGCCCCTGTTCAACAGGCGTGGCGATGACTATGGTGGCTCCATCGACGCTCGCATGCGACTTCTTCTGGAAGTGGTGACGGCCGTACGCAATGCGGTCGACGAGCACGCGGTGATTGCCGTCAAGCTAAATGCGTCTGATCAGCTTGATGGCGGTCTCGAGGAAGAAGATGCCCTCGCCGTCGTCGCCGCCCTGGAGCAGACCGGCATCGACCTGATCGATGTGAGTGGCGGGACGTACTTTCCGGGGGCGAAATCAGCCACCGACCGGGTCGGAACAGATCCCTATTTCATCGACTTTGCAGCGCGGGCGCGCACTTTGACTACCAAGCCGTTGATGGTCACCGGGGGATTCAAGAGACGGCAGCAGGCCATCGACGCGCTCGCGAGCGGACGTGCCGATCTCGTTGGACTTGCCCGGGCCCTGGCGCTCGATCCCTCATTACCCGAACGCTGGCGGTCGGGTGTGCTCTCTGACCCGCTCTTTCCACGCTTTTCCTCGCCTCCCGAAGGCGCGGTCACCGCGTGGTACACGATGCGCTTGACAGAGATTGGCGAGGATCGTGAAGAGGCGTCGGACTCGACGCCAGACCTGATGACGGCCGTCCAGGCATACGACGAGCGTGACCGGCGTCGTGTCACGAGTTGGCTCGATCGTTTCGAAATCAAATAATTACGCATGCACTATCACGCCGGTGTGCTGGTCTACCCTGCGACTGATATTTCGCGCTGGGCAGCCGGCAACGCCGTGGTGTTTCACGACGGCACGTCACGCGCTATGGTCCGGTATCAGCCGCCGAGCTCGAGGACAAGACTATGCGTGACCGAGTCGAGATTGTCGAGGTATCGCCTCGTGATGGCATCCAGAATGAGCAGACGATCCTCTCGACCAGCGACAAACTCGAGTTGATCCGTCGCGCCGTGGCCGCAGGCGCGCGCCGCTTCGAGGCAACCAGCTTCGTCAATCCGAAGCGCGTGCCGCAGATGGCGGATGCCGACGAGGTCGCCGCTGCGCTGCCCGAGCTGCTGGCGGCAGTGCCCGGTGTCGTCGCCCAGGGTCTTGCGCTGAATCCACAGGGCTACGCTCGTTGTGTCTCGGCCGCTCTTGACGAAGTCAATTATGCGATTGTCGCGACCGATGCCTTCAGCCTCAGGAATCAGGGCGTCACTACCGCGGACGGCATTGATGCACTTGCCGACGTGTTTGCCGGGCGGCGCGCGGGCACGCCGATCGGTATCACGATAGCGGCATCGTTCGGCTGCCCTTTCGAGGGTGAGGTGTCGCTGTCACGACTGATGTCGGTGGTCGAGCGCTGTGGTCGTCTCGAGCCGTTTGAACTTGCCCTCGCCGACACCATCGGCGTAGCGGTCCCCCCGATGGTGACCGAGCGAGTGCGCGCGGTCCGGGCGATGTTCCCCGAGCTGCCGGTGCGGCTGCACCTCCACGACACGAGAAACACCGGTCTTGCCAACGCCTGGGCCGGGCTCGAAGCAGGGGTGTCGAGTCTTGACGCGAGTCTCGGTGGCATTGGTGGATGCCCCTTCGCACCGAACGCCACTGGTAACGTACCCACCGAGGACCTCGTCTGGATGCTCGAACGCAGCGGGGTCGACACAGGGATGGATCTGGGGGCTTGTATCGAGACGTCACGCTGGCTCGAAGGGCTGCTGGGCAAACCGGTTCCCGGCATGCTCGGCAAGGCAGGCGGCTTTCCAATCCGTGTTCCGTCAGTGTGATCTCCACGCTGAGCCCGCCAATATCACGTTGACAGAACACTGCCCTTGACTCGGTTTCCCCGACCACCAACCCCTGACTCGGCTTGTCCCTGACTCAGTCTGGACCCGACTCAGCCGTCCTCGGCGTCATGCGCATGCAGGATCTTGACGCGAACCGCTTCGGGCATGCTGGCGATGTCTACCAGTACCTTGCCGTCGTGCACCTTGATCACATGACTTGCATCGATACTCACCACGCCGGCATTCTCGATGTACACGACGATGTAGTCGTTCTCGACGCTCTGCACGGCGCCGAATGGCGGTTCGCCCTCGTTAGCAAAGACTTCCTGCTCTACCTGCGGTTTCTCCTCGAACATGGCACACCCTCTCGACACGTGCGGTGTCACGGTCTCCCTGTCCGGTTGACCCGACGGAACCTGAACCTTCGATCAAGAGACTGCACGATAGCGTGTAACTCCGCAAGGTCGTGCCGGTGAGCCCCCGATTCAGGTCGTCTCCGCTGACTCTGCCTGTTCGGCTTCGCGGGCGATCTGACGCAGAGCCTGCTCGAAGCTCTCCGCAGGCTGCGCTCCGGAGAGCAGGTGGCGGTCTTCGATGACGATAGCCGGCACGGCGTGAATCCCGCGGCTCGTGAAATACTGCTGGCGCTCGCGAACTTCATCCGTGAACGTGTCACTCGCGAGGACCGCACGTGCGCGGACTTCGTCGAGCCCAGCCTGAAGAGCGCAGGCAAGCAGTACGGCGTGATCGGCCATCGGCTCTGACCGGGTGTGACAGGCCTCGAGCAGTGCTCGCTTCAGATTCGCTTGTGTACCGGCTGCTCCCTCGATCTCGGCCAGATACAACAGGCGATGTGCATCGAAGGTATTCCAGATGCGCCCCCGCCCGGCCGGGTTGAAAGTGAAGCCGATCTCATCGCCGCGCTGACTGATAGTGTTCCGGATATCCGCTTGCTGTGCGGGCGTCGATCCGTACTTCTGGGTCAGATGCTCGCTGATGTCCTGACCTTCCGGTCCCATCTGTGGATTCAGCTCGAAGGGCTGGAAGCGCACCTCGGCGGTGATCTCGTCCTGCACCTTGGCGAGTGCTCGTTCAAGGCCGCCGAGTCCGACCGCACACCATGGACAAGAGATGTCCGAGACGAAGTCTATCTTTAGTTTTCGGGTCAGTTTCCGGGTCATGATCGGCTACTCCCTGCTACGGCCGTGGGCTCGTCGAGAGCATGGGGGTCAGGACCCTCGTTGCAATGTTCCAGAGCGGTGCGTCAACGGCAGTGCGTCAACGTGATTTCGACTCGCCGTGCACGTTGATGTCACGTTCAAGCATTGCCGTGCCGATTCGCGGAATAGCGCCGTCCCGTCGCGCTGGCACCGATTTCGCATCATCGTCTGTGTCTCGACCATGCGCTGGCTCATCCATCGTGCGCCCGGCTGCGGTGTCGCATGCGCCGATGATCGGGTACTCGGATTTGATGGCCGAAGGGGACGGATTCAGTCGTTTCATGGCGAAGAACAAGTCGATAGCCAGAGGTGCACGCGTGCGATATCGTCGCGCGCAGGGGCACGAGCGGAAGCCGCTCCTGTGAAGGACGCGAAGCTGTCCCGGAGATTTGCGGCGTTGTGGTCGGCATTCGACTACGCCTTCTGGCGACTGCTCAAGGCCATGCCGAGCATGCTGTTGATCGTCGTCACGACTTTCGTCCTCCTCCGACTGGCTTCCGGCAACGCGACCGACGCCATGCTCGGCGATACCCGCGAGGCTGACCCGGCGCTGGTCGCGCAGTTGAGCGCACAGTTCGGACTGGATCAGTCGTTGCTGACGCAATTCCATCGATATGTCGTCCGGCTGGTTCAGTTCGACTTCGGTTGGTCATTTGCTCACGAAAGGCCGGTCGCGGAGGTGTTGCACGAGCGGCTGGGAACGACCCTGCTGCTGGCCAGCGGCGCCCTGTTTCTCGCCTTCACCCTCGGCAGCGCCCTCGGTACGCTGGCAGCGCGCCGGGCGGGATCGTTCCTTGATCACGCCGTCAAGGCGTTCGGCTTCGTTCTCCATGGCATGCCAAGTTACTTCCTCGGCTTGATGCTGATCGCGGTCTTTGCGCTCGAGCTCCACTGGTTACCGGAAGGCGGTCTCGAGACGCCGACGCAGCCGTCCACTGGCGTTGCCCATGCACTCGATGTCGGCTGGCATCTGCTCATGCCGATGATGACACTGACCCTGATCTACCTCTCGCACTACGCGCGGCGCATGCGCGCGAGCGTGTTGCAAGTGGGACGCCATGACCATGTCCGTACGGCGCGTGCCAAAGGCGTTGCAGGCGTGCGACTGACGCGCGATCACATCGTGCGCAATGCGCTCTTGCCGATCGTCGCACCCCTTGCTCTGCAATTTTCGATGATGCTCAGCGCAGCGGTCGTGGTCGAGTCGCTGTTCTCCTTGCCGGGACTCGGACAGCTTGCCGTCGAATCGGTGGTGCGACGAGAGCTGCACACACTGATGGCTGTCATTTTCCTGTGTGCGTTGCTCGTCATCGGCGTGCGCTTCTGGATCGATGTGCTGCATGCAGCGCTCGACCGACGGATAAAGCACCGATGAGTCTCCCGTCCGCTGCGCTGTTCTCGACCGAGCTCAGGCAGGTGCGTTCGTTCTGGCAACGCTTCAGACACCGTCCGACGGCCGCGCTCGGGCTGATCATGTTCACTGTGTTCGCGGTCATGGCACTGTGCGCCGACATGGTTGCACCGGGCGATCCGCTGGCTGCGTCCGGGGCCCCTTTGAGTGCGCCGTTCGAAGTCGATGTCTTTCCCCTCGGTACCGACCTGCAGGGTCGTGACCTGCTCGCCGGTCTCTTTCACGGCGCGCGCACCTCGCTTGCCGTCGGCGCATTGGCGACCTTCGTCGGATTGTCCATCGGCGTGTTGGTCGGGCTGCTCTCGGGCTTGTCCGGCGGCTGGGTGGATGCCGTTCTGGAGCGGCTTGTCGAAGCCATCAGGTTTGCGCCCGATTTCATGCTGCTACTGGCGATGGTGGCGGTTTTCGGTCACTCTGTGCAGACGATCGCGCTCGCCGTAGGCTTCATTTCGTGGACCGAGACGGCGCATCGTGTGCGCGCCAGGACCATCGCCTTGCGCGAATCCGTGTTTGTCGAAGCTGTCCGCAGTCTGGGCGCGAGCAAGGCGACTCTCCTGATCGAGGAGATCCTGCCGAACGTCTTGCCACCGGTGATTGTTTCGGCACCGATGCTCATGGCCGTGGCGATTCTGCTCGAAAGCGCACTTGCTTTTCTCGGCCTCGGTGATCCGGATCACGTCAGCTGGGGGGCCATGCTGGGTGCCAGTCGAGTCTCGCTGCACGAGGCCTGGTTCGTCGCGCTCTTTCCGGGGATGGCCATCATGATTACCGCCGTTTCGCTTACGCTCATTGGCGATGGCTTGAAGATGGCATTGGGCCGTGGGCAGGGCAAAGCGTGAGTGCTGCCCGGCCGTTGCCAGACTCGACGCCTGTGACCCAGGCGGTGCCGGGCAAGCTCGAGCAAGTCAATGTGCGCTCGAAGGTACTGGAAATTCGCTCGCTGGAAATCTCGCTGCCGGCGGGTGCTGAACGCAGGCGTGCAGTCATCGGTCTCGATCTGGATGTGCACGAGGGAGAGATTGTCTGTCTTGTCGGCGAAAGCGGATCGGGAAAGTCCCTGACCGGCGACGCGATCATGCGCTTGCTGAGCGGCGGTGTGCGTATCACCGGTGGTTCGATACGCCTGGATGGAGAAGACTTGCTCGGCGCATCCGAAGAACGCATGCGTGCCTTGCGTGGCGAGTGCATGGGCATGATCTTCCAGAACCCGATGACCGCTCTGAACCCGCAACAGAGCATTGGCTGGCAGATCGATGAAGTGCTGCGGCTGCACACGACGCTTACGCGTGCGGAGCGCCGCTCCCGTGCACTCGACATTCTTCACCAGGTGCATCTGCCCGATCCGGCTGCCGTGCTCGATGACTGTCCGCACCGGCTTTCCGCAGGCCAGCGGCAACGCGTCATGATCGCGATGGCGCTGGTGCTTCATCCGCGCCTGATCATTGCCGACGAGCCGACGACGGCGCTCGATGTGAGCGCGCAGCGCGAGATACTCGAGCTGATGCGTGGTATCCGGCGCGCGCACGACACCGGCATTCTCTACGTCACGCACGACTTCGGTGTGGTCGCCGAGATTGCCGACCGGGTGATGGTGCTTCGCCACGGTGAGTGCGTTGAGGAGGGTGGTGTGCACGAGGTTCTCGATTCGCCCAACCATCGCCACACCCGTGAATTGATTGCCGCTGTGCCCTCGATGACACCACCGAGTCCTCGCGTGCATCCGGATGCGCCGGTGGTGCTCGAGGTACACGGGCTGTGCAAGAGCTTCACGCGATACGGGCTTGTGCCGGGACGAATCGTCTCGAAGGTGGATGCCGTCAAGAACGTTCAGTTCGTGTTGCGGGCTGGCGAGACACTCGGCATCGTCGGTGAGAGTGGTTCGGGCAAGAGCACCATCTCACGTTGTGTGACCCGCCTGCAGTCGGCGGACGCCGGCAGCGTCATACTCAAGCGCCGGGACCTCAGGCAACAACGTGATCTGCTGAATGCAAGCCCCAGGCTGCTGCGCGTCATGCGTCAGCATATCCAGCTCATCTATCAGGATCCGATGACCGCGATGAACCCGCGCAGAAGCGTGCTCGATCTCGTCGCTCAGGGGCCGCGAATACACGGCGCCAGTCGATCAGATGCGCAGACGACCGCCCTCGACATGCTCGAACTGGTCGAGCTTGAGCGTTCGGCAGCGTCACGTTTCCCGCATGAATTTTCGGCTGGTGAGCGACAGCGTATCGCCATTGCACGCGCCATGGCACTCAGGCCACGCATCCTTGTTGCCGACGAGCCTGTCTCCGAGCTGGATGTATCGGTACAGGTCGGCATTCTTGCGCTTCTTGCGCGGCTGCGCGATCAGTTCGGCTTGTCAATCCTGTTCGTGACCCACGATCTGCGCGTAGCCGCGCAGCTTTGCGACCGGATTGCTGTCATGGAGCGCGGCGAAATCGTCGAGATGGGGCCCACCGCGGACGTCTTCGCGCAGCCCGTCCACGACCATACACGCGAACTCATGGCGTCGATTCCAGGCCGCGAGTGGGTGCCACCCTTGCTTTGATGCTAATTGACTCGGTAACCGGGCGACCCGGCCCGTGCAAGGTCGAGAATACCGATGACACCCGTCCGAACGCCAGCGCTCGACAGGCTCTGCCGCGCCGGGCAGTATCCTCGGGTGTCGACGCGTCGACGGAGAACGGAATGGGGAAGCAATGAGGAAATGGAGCGTGATGCTCGTGAGACAACGTGTCCGGCTGTGGCATCGCCTACTATGCTAGACAGGAGCTTGTGCACTTGAAAAACTGATCGATGAGTGGAGTCGGAAAGTCGCGTGCACGATAAAGACGGCCCGGAGTATTCGGATAACGCGGATTGCTGAAGTGATGCTCACACGAAGAGTTCTGCTTTCCCTTTCACTCGGCCTGTGCGCCATCGCGTTGCTCGCCCTGGTGCTTCTGCCCCGCCCGGTGGACGATGATGTGGCGGGGCCTGCTGTCCCCGGCAGAGACAGTGCGGCTCGGACGAACGGCGGCGGTGCTGCGAGCGGTAGTGGCAGACGTGAGGGCGGTCGCGGCGGTCAGCCGGGCCGTAGCAGGGAAGCGCTCGTAGTTACCGACACGGTTGCTTCGGCCACCAGTGATGATCGGCTGCTCGCCATCGGTGACGGCGAGGCCGTTGCCTCGGTCACGGTCGTTCCGCGAGCCAGCGGTGTGTTGAGTGGTGTCTTCGTGACATCGGGCAAGCGTGTCGAGGCGGGCGAGCTGCTCGCGACGCTCGACAGTGAAGCCGAAGAGATTGCTCGCGATCTCGCTCACCGTGAGGTGGACGACGCCGAGGCGGTCAGTCGACGGCTGAAAACGCTGGTGCAGTCGAACGCCGGAACCCGGGCTGAGCTCGACGATGCAGACAATGCACTTGCCGCCGCCCGACTTGTCCTGCGGGATGCCGAGCTGAAGCTCGCCCGGCGCAATGTGCTGGCGCCGATTGCCGGTGTCGTCGGCATCGTGCCGGTCGAGCAGGGTGACTATGTTGCAGCCGGAACCGAGATAGTGACCATCGACGATCGCTCGACGCTTGTCGTGGATTTCCGTGTGCCCGAGAGGTTCGCGGACGACGTGCAGGTCGGCCAATCTTTCGAAGCCGGCTCGTTCGCACTACCAGGCGTTGCACTGACGGGTGAAATCAGCGCCATCGGCAGCCGGATTGAACGCGATAGCCGTACGCTCGCGGTACGTGGTGTTCTCGACAACACGGGTGATCGGCTGCGGCCGGGAATGTCGTTCTCGGTCACGCTACGTTTCGCTGGCGAGAATCGACCGGCCGTCGATCCGCTGGCGGTGCAATGGGATTCGCAAGGGTCCTTCGTCTGGCTCGTTGCCGATGGCAAGGCGCAGCGCACACCGATACGCATCGTCCGGCGCGACCCGGAGCGCGTGTTGGTCGAGGCGTCGCTCGCGCCCGGTGATACGGTCGTCACCGAAGGGGTCATGTCGCTGCGCGAAGGTGCTGCCGTCAAAGAGTCGGTTGGTGGCGCGACCGGCCGTTCGTCCGGGCGTCCTTCAGCAGGGGCTCGCGAGGCCTCTCCCGGCGGGTCGTCGGTAATGGAGCGTGGCGAGGCAATGGCCGGCGGGAAGGACGGCTCACGGGGCGGCACCTGATGAGCGTCCCGTCGACGGGCGCAAGCGATGCGGGTTCGGTCGGAGGCACGGCCTTGTTCGTCCGGCGCCCGGTTCTCGCGCTGGTGGCGAGTCTGCTGGTGGTCGTTGCAGGCGTCGCGGCGCTGCTTGGCATCGAGGTTCGCGAGTTACCCGCCGTAGACAGTCCGGTCATCACGGTCTCGACGGACTATGCAGGTGCTGCGCCGGAGACCATCGATCGGGAGATCACGGCCAATATCGAATCGGCAGCCGGGCGCGTACCGGGTGTGCGTTCGATTTCCTCATCGTCCTCGTTCGGTCGCAGTCGGGTCACAGTCGAATTTGCCGAGACGACCGATCTGGATGTCGCGGCGTCGGATCTCAGAGGCGCGGTCAGTCGAATTTCGCGCGACCTCCCCGACGGCATCGATGATCCACGCATCGTCAAGGCTGACGCCGATGCGCAGCCGGTGCTGCGCATGGCCGTCACGTCTGCCGGGCGAAGCAGCGAGGAGTTGACGCTGATCGTCGAGAATCGGATTGTCGATCGCTTCACCGCCATCGCAGGTGTTGCTGATGTGCAGGTCTATGGTGATCGGGAGCAAGTGTTCCGCATCGATGTCGAACAGACCCGTCTGGCGAGTCGCGGGCTGTCGATTGCCGATCTGGCCGATGCACTTTCAAGCGCGGCCTTCGATGCGCCAGCGGGCTCGCTGGCAAGCAACACACAGGACCTGGCCGTGCGCGCGAGCGCGAACGTGCGCAGCGTCGAGGCGATCGGTGCCTTGCCGATCACGGCGCATGCGCGAATCGAGGACGTCGCATCGATCACGCTCGGGGCAGACCGGGGCGCAAGTGTACTCAGAGCAAACGGACGCACTGGCATCGGCCTGGGAATAGTCCGTCAGGCGGGTTCGAGCACGCTCGACATCTCGGCGGATGTTCGCGAAGTGGTTGCCGGAATGGGTGCACTTCTGCCAGACGATATCGACATTCGGGTGACCAGTGACGATGCGACGTTCATCCGCGGCTCGATTCGCGAGGTGCTGATTTCGCTCGGGCTTGCCATCGGTATCGTCGTCGCCGTCATCTTCCTGTTCCTGCTGGACTGGCGTGCCACGCTGATTCCTGCCATTACCTTGCCGGTGGCGCTGGTCGGTACCGTGGCGGGGGTCTGGGCTGCCGGATTCTCGATCAACATCCTGACGTTGCTCGCGCTCGTTCTCGCCACCGGCATGGTCGTCGACGATGCCATTGTCGTTCTCGAGAATATCGTGCGACGCCGCAAGCAGGGACTCGGCAGTCGTGCCGCGGCGGTCATCGGAACCCGGGAAGTCTTCTTCGCGGTCATCACGACGACGGCGACGCTCGCGGCGGTATTCGTGCCCTTGTCCTTTCTCCCCGGCAAGGCTGGCGGTCTCTTTCGCGAGTTCGGTTTCACGCTGGCGATCGCGGTTCTCCTGTCGTCGTTCGTCGCGCTGTCGTTGTGTCCGATGCTCGCCTCGCGGCTGTTGCGTGGTGACTCGGGGTCGCCGCCTTCATCGGAAGGTGAGGGAAGCTCGAGCGATCGTGCGTTGCCTGGTCTGTCGTTCGGTCTCATCGGCCGTCTCGGCCATGCGGCTGCGCGACTGTATGAAAGGGTTCTTGCCCGCTTGCTCGCTGTACCCCTGCTGGTTCTTGGTGGCGTGGCGTTATTTGCGGGGCTCGCCTGGTTCGTCTACGGCGAGCTCGACGAAGAGCTCTTGCCGCGTGAGGATCGCGCGGTCGTGTTGATGCGCGTGTCGGCGCCGCAGGGCGTGAGTCTCGACTACACGGCTGCGCAGTTGGGACACATCGAGACCCTTGCCGAGCGTTTCGTCGAGCGGGGCGAGGTCGTGAACGTGTTCTCCATCGCGGGACGTGGCGGTGCCAACAGGGGTTTCGTGGTCATGACCCTGGCACCCTGGGAGGCGCGCGAGCGAAAGCAGGATGACATTGTCAGCGAGCTCAACGCAGGGCTGCGCGGCATTCCCGGTGTCCGCGCATTCGCGATACAGCCGAACAGTCTCGGCATTCGCGGCGCAGGATCGGGTCTCAGCGTGGCGCTCGCCGGCGACTCCTACGAGGAACTGGCAGACGCTGCCGAGGCACTGAAGGACACGCTCGAGCAAGAACCTGCATTCGGTCGGGTGAGCGTCTCCTACGATACGAGTCAACCGCAACTCACGATCGACATCGATCGTGAACGGGCCGCCGATCTCGGTGTCTCCATCGACGGTCTGGCAGCGACCATGCAGGCCGTGCTCGATGGTCGCGAGATCGGTGAAGTCTTTGTCAACGATAGAACTGTGGCTGTCAAGATCGTCAGCTCGACTCAACCGGTGGATGATCCGGGGGATCTGGCCAACCTCTTCCTGAAATCAGATGATGGTCGCTTCGTGCCGATGTCCTCGATCGCCACACTCAGCGAGAGTGCCGTGTCGCCCAGTCTGGGCCGAGAGCAACGTCTGCGTGCGGTCACGGTCTCGGCGAGCCTGAGTCCGGAGCTTGCCCTGCGTGAGGCGCTCGACCGGGTCGAGGCGCTCGCTCCTGATCTCTTGCCCGAGGGAGCTCGACTGATCCCGCTGGCCGAGGCGGCGACGCTCGATGAGACATCGAGCGGGCTTGCACTGACCTTCGCCTTCGCACTGGTGGTGGTCTTGCTGGTGCTCGCCGCGCAATTCGAGAGTTTCCTCAGCGCGCTGATCATCATGGTGACGGTGCCCTTCGGCCTGGCGAGTGCCGTGTTTGCGCTCTACCTGACCGGGACCAGTCTGAACATCTACAGTCAGATCGGCCTGGTCCTGCTGGTCGGCATCATGGCGAAGAACGGCATTCTCGTGGTCGAGTTCGCCAATCAGCTTCGTGATCGTGGCATGAGTGCGCGCGATGCGGCCTATGGCGCGGCCGTGCGACGCCTCCGGCCGATCACCATGACCGTGATATCGACCGTCCTGGGTGGTGTTCCCCTGGTGCTTGCCTCGGGTGCCGGCGCCGAGGCACGAATTGCCCTGGGTAGCGTCATCGTCGGCGGGCTCGGCATCGCCACGGTATTCACGCTGTTTCTGACTCCTGTCGCCTTCAGCCTGCTGGCCGGACTCTCCGCGCCCCGTGCAAGTGAAGCGGCGCGCCTCGAGAGCGAGCTCGCCGCGCACCGAAGCTGACGCAGGCTTGTTGAGCCTGGCAGCAGCTGGCAAAGAAAATGCACCGGAAACGTCACCGAACTCGCAATCCGAAGAGCCTTCTCGATGGATCTCTTGTCATTCCTGTCGTCATCGCGAGCTGCGCGCAAGAACACTCCGGATTCCAGGGAGTCCGATTTGCCCGCCGGTGATGAAGCAGCGCGACGCTGGCGACGCGTCGTCGAGCTGGACCCAACCGACGAGGAAGCGCGCTTGCGCTTGCTCGAGCAGACCCAGACGCTGGGAGACAAGGCTTCAACCGCTGCCCAGATCGCCGAGCTTGAAGAGATATTTCCGGATTCCAAGGCAGTGCGTACTGCGGTGGCACGTCATTACTTCCAGTCCGGTGACAATGAGCAGGCCTTCGATCGCTGGAGTCGACTGGACGCGGACTACCCTGATCAGTCCGAATGCCTGAACAATCTTGCGTTCTTGAACATGCGGGCAGGGCGGTTCAATGAAGCTCTCGAGCTCGCCGACAGACTGGAACGGGATCACGATGCAGCAGAGCGGGCCGGTCGGATCCGCGCGCGCGTCTTCGATGCGCAGAAGGATTGGCCTTCCGCCATAGCCCAGTGGCGGATCATTCACAGAGAAAAGCCTGATGAGCTGGACGCGTTGCAGCACCTGATCGGAGCCCATTGGAAGCATGGTGATCCCGAACAGGGCCTGGCGATCCTCGATGCTGCCTCGGCTGAACTGCAATCGGCGGAAAGCATGCTGTACTGGCGTGTCCGCTTGCTCGAACGCCTGGACCGTATCGATGACGCACTGGCTGTTCTCAGCGAACAGATCGACACCGTGTCTGCGTTGTCGGCCATGCGCCTCATGCATGCCAACCTGCTTTACCGAAGCGGTCGCCTCGATGAGGCCGAACAAGCCTGTGTGAAGATGATCGATGCATCGCCGGACAACATCAAGGCGTTGACGCTGCATGCGCGTATCGCGCAGGCAAGACTCTCTCATGCCCGGGTCGCCTGACAAACGTTGAAGCGCCACTAGCTCGAGCATCGTGCAGCAGTCCAATGACGCCCGAAATCTGACGGTTGGCGAGAACAATGCTGAAGTCGAAGTACGCGGGAATCCCCTCGTCAAGGACCGGCAGGGTGCGATCACCGACTTGCGCGACGAAGCCGATCGTCGCTGGCTACGCGTACTCGGACACCTGCGTGACGAACCGACTGCACTGGCGAGCCTGATAGGCAACGCGCTAGAGAGCTCGGATCTGGCTAGCGCCGATCGGTACCTGAAGCGTCTTCGACGGTCGCACCCAGCACACCCTGATCTCCATGAACTACAGGCATGGCGAGCCTGTCTTGACGGACGTGCGGAAGCCGCCCTTGATGCCTGGGTGAAGGCAGTAAGCCTCGGGCGCAGTGACGAGCGATCGATGTTTCGCATCGGCAACCGCCTGCTCGGCCTGTGCCGGCCAGACCTCGCACGCAGTGCTCTGGAACTCGCGGGTGACGACGCCAGGGACTCCGGTCTCGGTCGATTGCTTGCGGCAAAGTGCCTTGTCGAGGAGCGACGCTGGACAGAGGCGACAATGCTGCTCGAGAAGTTCGAGACCTTCGGCGCGCAGCGTGGTGCAGCAATGCAGCTCCTGTACCGCTGTTACATGAGTGACTTTCGACACGAGGCCGCAGAGTCATTGTGTCGATCGATGACGGCGGAAGAGAACCGGGACACAGCCTATCTGCTGGGCAAGGCGCTCTTCAGACGACACGACTTCGGCGCTGCCATCGACAGCTTTTCCAGCGCAATCAACAACAGCGATCACAGTGACAGCAAGGTGTGGCTGATCCGAACCCTTTACGCGATCAGCGAGCACGATGACGCGAGCGCGCAGGCGCAACTCGTCGCTGCCTTGCCGGACAGTGATCCGATCCTGTCCGCCCGCTGCTGGGAGGCGGCGGGCAGACTGTCGATGGCCGCAGCTTGCTACCGTGATGCGACGTTGCGTCTCGGAACAAAAGAGGCGTGGTTGGCCGCGACCGCGTTTCATCTGAATTATCGAGACTGGGGGGAAGCCTGGCGCTGTGTCCTGGGGGCGCGTCGCGCGGGTGCCTGGAGCCCAGCGCTCGATCCGATCCGTCGTCGACTGCGTGCTGCATTCCGTGCAACGGGTGTTCGCGCACCACGGCTTGCGCCGTGGCGCGACGCCTTCGATTTCAGATCCAGCGAGCGCATGGTGACCGGCATTGTCGATCGTGTGCTGGCCAACCCACCTTTACGACGAAGGGCGTCTGTCGGCAAGCCGCGCAAGATCGTCATTGTCATCAATTCGCTCGGTCCCGGTGGTGCGGAGAGGCAGGCCGTCAATCTCGCCAACGGACTGGTGACGCAATACGAGCGTGAGCAACGGGATGACGCCATCGAGCTTCTTTGCACCTACCTGAGCCGCCGCGATCAGGATTGCTTCTATCTGTCGCAACTCGACAGTCGTGTACGGGTGGCCGAATACTTCGATCGTTCGCGGGTACTCGAGCCGCGGGATATCCCGGAGCTTGCAGCCTACGAGGATCTGCTGGAACACATTCAACCCCCCTCTCGGCTGCAGCTGCTGTTGCAACTGGCCGAGCGGTTGATCGAACTCGAACCCGGTGTCGTGCATGGCTGGCTCGACGAGACATTCATCAACGTTGCGCTGGTCTGTCGCATGCTGGGTATCGAGACTGTTCTGGGACGATGGGGAAGCATGCCGCCCGGGGTCAGCCGTACCGTGTCCGAACGCGAGCGCAGCAACATCGACTATCTGCAACATGCCTATCGGCAGATTGCCCGCTTGCCCCGACTTTCCTACTCGTCGAATTCGCGACAGACTGCCAACGCCTACGCTGCACTCCTCGAGCTTCCACCGTCTGATGTCGTAGTCGTCTACAACGGTATCGATGCGGGCAAGCTCGCTGAGGACGTGCGTCTTGCGGGGGATCTGCGGGCGACTCTTTCGGTTCCTGCCAAAGCGCCTGTCGTCGGTACCGTCTTTCGAATGACGGAGGAGAAACGCCCGTTCATGTGGCTCGAGGCGGCGGCCGCGCTGTGTGCGACGCACCCCGACGCACACTTCATCATCGTCGGCACCGGGCCGCTCGAGGGGCGCATGCACGAGCAAGCCGTCGCACTTGGACTGAATCATGTCCACTTTGTCGGCAAACGTACGGATGTCGGCGCCTACCTGGCTCTCATGGACGTCTTCCTGTTGACGTCCCGTGTGGAAGGCGTATCGAACGCCGTGGTCGAAGCGCAACTCTGCGGTTGCCCGGTGGTGGCGGCTGATGTCGGCGGCCTGTCGGAGGCGATTCTCGACGGATCTACCGGCATCTTGCTGGACGAACCGAGTGCAGGAGACTTTGCCGATGCGGTGCGTGCACTGCTCGACACGCCTGTCCGGCTCGCCGGACTCGCCGCCGAGGCGCGTGTCTTCGCACAGCGCAAATTTTCCGTCGATACCATGGTGACTCGCTATCGGCGGATGTTCGGAGAAGAAGCGGCCTTTGTGCTGGACGTCGTACCAGCCGACGAGCCATTGCAACTCGACGATGTTCCAGACACCCGGCAACTCTGCCGATAGCGGATCGTCGAGTGCTCCCTTCGCGAACCGTTGATACCCGTTGGTGAACAACCCTGTAGCCCATTCGACGCGGTCGGCCAGAGCATGGCTTGCGGCACTGTCTCTGCCACTCGCTGGATGCAGCCCGGTACCGGCAGACAATGCTGCGCAGTTGATCGAGAGCGTGGCACCGCCCGTGACGGCGGCCAATGTCTGGCGTCCGGGGCCCGGGACGAGCTGGCAGTGGCAGCTCGTCGGCCCGATCGACACAAGCTTCGACGTCGACATGTATGACGTCGATCTGTTCGATACCAGCGCCGACGATATCGATGCATTGCATGCCGACGGACGGATCGTCATCTGCTACTTCAGTGCCGGTACCCTGGAGGAATGGCGGACCGATGTCTCGCTGTTGCCGGATGCGCTGATCGGCAAGGCGAGTGTCTGGCCGAGAGAGTACTGGCTCGACATTCGTGACATCGAGGGACTTGCCCCGGTCATGAATGCAAGACTCGACCTGGCGGCAGCAAAGGGCTGCGACGGGGTGGAGCCCGACAATGTCGATGCGTATATCAACGACAGTGGATTTCCGCTCGCGGAGACCGACCAGCTGCGCTTCAACAGGTGGCTGGCCAACGAGTCTCACAAACGCGCCTTGTCGGTCGGCCTGAAGAACGATGTCGATCAGGCACGTGAGCTCGAGCCCTATTTCGACTGGGCGTTGAACGAACGCTGCCATGAGCTGGGTGAGTGCGGCAGTCTGTCGCCATTCATCGCCGCCGGCAAAGCGGTATTCGGGGTCGAGTACCACGGTAATCCAGCCGTTTTCTGCCCCGAGCTGAATTCGCTCGACTATGACTGGCTCTTCAAGTCGATAACCCTCGACAGCGAGCGGCTGTCGTGTCGATGACTGCGTGGCCAGCCGTCGTCGATATAACCGTAGCGATCCTCGAAAGTTCCGAACCGTCGGGTCGCTAACACGTGTTGACGGTCCACGCCGGTGGCGTGTTCGCGGTTGCCTCGCCGTCCTCGGATGCCGGGTGCCGTCCCTCTACTGTGAGATTGCACATGACACTAAAAGGCTCCAAAGCACCTGTCCTGGTCACGGGTGGCGCTGGCTACATCGGCAGTCATGTGGTCAAGCTGCTCGGTGAGCGCGGTGAAGACGTTGTCGTGCTCGACAACCTCTCGACCGGAAACGCTGAAGCCGTCCTGTACGGCGAGCTGGTCGAAGGCGATACCAGCGACACAGCCCTGGTATCGACGTTGCTGGAACGCCATGGCATCGACACCGTCATGCATTTCGCGGCGCATACGATCGTGCCGGAAAGCGTTGTGAACCCGCTGAAGTACTACGGCAACAACACCAGTGCAACGCGATCCTTGCTCGAGTGTTGCCAGAGCAAGGACGTCGACAATGTCATCTTCTCCTCTACCGCGGCGACCTATGGCATCCCGTACGATGCTTCCAGACCCTGTCATGAGGACTTGCCGACCGCACCGATCAATCCCTACGGGATGTCCAAGCTCATGTCCGAGCACATGTTGCGGGATCTGAGTGCGGCCTGCGACCTCAAGCATGTGATCCTGCGCTACTTCAATGTGGCGGGTTGTGATCCTGACGGTCGGATCGGACAGTCCACACGCAACGCCACGTTACTCATCAAGGTCGCCTGCGAAGTGGCTGTCGGCAAGCGGGAGAGCCTGCAGGTTTTCGGTACCGACTTCCCGACAGCCGACGGTACCGGGGTTCGCGACTACATCCACGTCAGTGACCTTGCCAGTGCGCATCTCGCAGCGCTGGACTATCTGCGCAGCGGCGGTGAATCGACGTTGGTCAACTGCGGCTATGGCCACGGCATCAGTGTGCGTGAAGTGATCGATGCGGTAACGCGTATGCACGGCAGCGCCATCGATGTGGTCGAACAACCGCGCCGTGCCGGCGATCCGCCGGCGCTTGTCGCTGCGGTCGACAAGATTCGTGAGACGCTCGACTGGCAACCTGTTCACGATGATCTCGACGTCATCGTCAAGACGTCGCTCGACTGGGAAAACACCCTGATCGAGCGAGCAAGGCGTGCTGAGAAGGCCGCTTGATGGCGTCCACACGACACGCGTACTGACTCGACACGCGTACTGACATGAATAACGCTGTCCGGTCGTGCGAGCTTCTGCTGTTTGCACTGGTTGCGCCGTTTGCCGGACCCTGGCTGTTCCCGGAAGCCCCGCTCGGGCTGGACAGCGACTTCCCCTGGGCGGTGGCCGGGCCGATCGTGCTCGCGGCGCGCTATGGCGCGGCCTGGGGTCTCGGTTGTGCGCTGCTGGCGGGGCGCCGCGATTTCTATCTCTCTCCCGCCGATCCCGATTCCGTGCTCATCGTGCCCGTCCTCGTGGTCGGCACGATTGTGCTGTGCATCATCAGCTCGAGGAGTTCCTGGCAGGTCAGCGCATGAGCCTCAGACAAGCTGCAAGAACTCGAATCGGTAGTTTCGCACAGTGACGGTGAAATGGAGACACCGGGCGATGAACTCATGGCTTGTTCGCCCAGTTCTGCTCGATCAAGGAGGCAGGCTTGTATAGTGAATGAGACGTCAAGAATATCGATCCGATCGTGGTTGCCATGCTCGGCACGATGGGTGAGCTGCCAGAGAGCGACCAGCTGCTGGCCCTTGCAGCCGACAGGCATGAACTGGCCAGCCTGAAGCCCGAGGGTGGCGTTTCCAATCGGCACGAGGACGAGCGCTTGGCCGTCGTGCCTATTGTCGATGCCGTTGGCCATCTGTATGGCGTGCTCGCCGTTCGCGAGATGCATTTCATGGCGTTCCAGCAGCCCAACCTCGATTCATGGCGTTGCTGGGAGGCTGCATCGGCGACATGCTGGCACGTGCGCAAGGTCCTGGCCTGACCGACAGGGAGCGCTTCATGGACGCTCTGGACAATTGATGCCCGTCAGCCAGTGCGAGGCCTTACTGCTGCGGGCGTCGATGTCGGTCGAGGAGGCGTTTGAACAAGCGCTCTCAAGTGTAATCCTGTCATTGAGATCAATGACCGTCGGCCGTACCGACACACGCGATAGCTGCCTTGCCTTTCTGCGCAAATGTGGGGCGGCTGCAAACGATGATCGCAATTTGGACCGTGAGCCGAATCGCAATCTACATCGCGACTCGGATCGAAATGACGGGTCGGTTATCGATCATGTGGCGTAGCGTTGCCGGTACGGTGCTGCTGACGGTCGGCATAGTGATCGATGCCGCGATTCTGTACATGCTCAAGGACGGTGCAGATCAGGTCTTGTCGATGATCGACTGGCTGGCAATGCACGTTGGTGCAAGCCTGATTACGTCGGCGGGTATCGTCGTCTTGCTCGGCACTGTCAAGGTCGTCGAGAACACGAAGCTCTGCCCAAGCGAAGCTTTCATCTTCGCGTTGCCAATCTGCCTGTCCCTGCCATTCGTCGGTGCGCCTGGTCTCGCGATGGCGCTCCTCCACGGTGCAGCAGCCTCGGCCCGAAGGCACCAGGGAGCGGATCGGTGGCAGCTGACGGGATCGTCTCCCCTGCCAGGCCAGACGCCGGCAGAGCGTGTTGCCGGCGTGCTCGACACCCGTGGCTTTACCGAGCAGCTCCGAGATTCGAAAAGTAGTCCGGACTTGTATTACTAAGTCCTTGCCGCAGGAAACATGCGTGCCTCGCTCTCCGTGACGACTATCAAGCGAGCCGTCGAGCATCACGATTAACGCATCCAGCTGACGGCCTATCAGACACTGGACCGACAGGTCTCTCTTCTGAACGGGGAGATTCAGAGGCTCGAGGCCGAGGCTGCCGACGTGACCTGCGAGCTTGCCGGTCGGGTCTGGTCGCGGACTGCCAGCAACTACCATGAGTTGTTGACGCTCGAACAGGACGAGCCCGTTGCGCGTCGGCAACTGCTCGACAAGGCCGCGACCGCGGCGACCCGGGCGACGGAGCTTCTCCCTCATGACCGAATCGTCTACCTGATTCTCGGGCAAGTGCGACTGATGCAGGGTGACGCTGCGGGCACGACGACGGCGCTTGAGCGATCAATGGAATTCGGCACGTCGGAGCAGAAGGTTGTTCCGTATCTTGCCCAGGCCGCGTTCGAGCGCCGCGAGTTCGGTCGGGTAGCGACACTCCTCTGCAGGCTCGACGATGCCATCAAGGCCTATCCGTCGCTTCAGCGTGTTGCGCGGTACTGGGCGTGAATCACTCGCCGCGCTATTGCCTGGATGCGCATGCTGATGTCTGCCTGCTGCTCGAAGGCGCTTATCCGTACATCAGTGGCGGCGTCTCGACCTGGGTACGTCAGATCATCGAAGGCCAGCCGCTGGTATTGCTCGAAGAGTTCGCCACGGGTATTCCTGCACTGGCGACAGATGTCGGCAGTTGCACGGACCTGATGCATGGCATCACACCCCAAGACCGGGCGCTCGGGTGCGCCGGTGCCGTCGTGTCGATCGCCACTCCGGCCCGATTCGCCGAGGCTGCGGTCGCGTTGCTGAGCGATCGCTCAGTGTGGGAAGGCGCACGAGATGCTGCCAGCGCGCACGTCGAGGCTCACTATGACGACACCGGCATGATCGAGCGCTACCGCACGGCCTATGCGGATGTCGGGCTTCGCGCCGCGAAAGACAAGGCGGCCTGAGTCGATGGCAGGCATCGGTTTAGAACTGAGGAAGTTCCTCGAAGAGGACACGTTCAGCGGCTCGCTGAAAGCCTACGGCTTCGCCGGAGTGATCGGCGCCGGACCGTGGGTGCTGTCGATCCCCGGGGTTATGCTGATCGCTCTGGTCGCCCTTTGGCGCCCGGACGGGGGTCTCGAGGTCCGGCAGTTCACGACGTCGGTCACCAGGATCATGGGGACTTCGCTGGTACTCACCAGCCTCTTGCAATTGGTCTTCACGTGCTTCATCGCCGATCGACTGAATGAGGGACCGGCCATGACCATCTCGTCGTGCCGAATCTGTTTGGTGCGATGCTCCTGACGACGCTTGTCAGCTTGCGCGTACGGCACTCGCTGTGCAACGACCCGATACCGCACACCCCACTATCTCGAAAGCCTCGAACGTGATGAGGCGGTTCGGCAAGGCTCCGCGATCGAACATCGGCGGACGACGCTGATGATTGCGGCAGGCCGGAACGAGGAAGCAAGAGACAGACTGGAGATACGTGTCGATCGTGATCCGGACGATGCCGAGAGTCGCCTGCAATTGGCACAAGTGCTCGAATGGACCGGCAATCCGGCGGCGGCGGCCAGCCGCTGGCAATGGCTGGTGGCGCAGGCACCGGATGCCGACAAGCTGCTCGAACTCGCACGTCTTGCCTAACTTAATCTCGAGCCCGCAATAGCCGCGAGAGCGCTCGGGAAGCTCGCGATGCTGCAGGTTCCAACCGACCCGTCGTGACCCGACTGGTGTCCCTCTACGAGCGCGATGGTCGCATGGAGGAGGCTGCTACGGCATCGCAGGATATCGTCGACCGACACGGCCCCAGTCGCCATCGGTTACGCGCGCTTGCGTCGCTGCAACAGCGGCACCTGAATTTCCGTGCGTCCATCGATGCCTGGGAGCAATTCGCACAGGCCTTCGGTGCCTCGAGTGAGGAAACTCTCAGCCGGATGGAATTGCACTGGCGGCTGAACGAGCTCTGGCGTGCCGCTGGACTTGCTGCGCGCTTCGACGGCAGTGCCCTGGGAGACAAGGCGACCGACTATCGACTACGCCTGCTCTCCGAGACCGGCTGGCGCTACCGGAAACCCTGGCTGCATCGCCTGGTCGTGCCGAGAATCGTGCAGATCGAGGACGAGAAGGCCAAGGCGCAAGCAGGCAATCGATTCGTCAACGCGTTGCTGGACCACTGCAGTGACAGTGAGGCTCTTCAGGCGGCACAGAAACTATGGATCGATACGTCGGAGACAGACTTTGCGCTGGCAGTGATGGAACTGTCGCTTGATCTCAAAGTCAAGACATGATCATCGAGAGTACGGCGAAGCCTATGCCAAGCGTTTCTCGTGGGCGAAATTCCTCGCCGAAGACAGGTACCGCCATTGCACACACGGCCAACAGGGTCAGCATCGAATACGCGACGCCTGCCTGAGTCAGAGGCTGTCAGTAGTGCCAGGCCGTAGCCGAAAGCGATAAACAGCATGTCACCCCGTGCCGAACCGATCGGCATCGAGATCGACTATCAGTTCCTTTTTCTTCTTGCGCTTCGCATCCCAGTCGATTCCTCGAGGGCAGCGTTCGGCGAGCGGACGGCAGATTACGCATCAATGCAAGACTGGTTGACATCAGCAACGATCAAGTCGTCTGGGCGCAACGGTATGACAGGACCTTGCATGATGTATTCGACATGCAAGACGCGATATCGACGCAGGTGGTGGCCTGCCTGCACCGCGAACTGTTGCCCGCAAGTACGTCTGGACGCGACCACGGCACGCGTGATGTGCACGCCTGCGAAATGTTCCACAGGGTCCACTCGCTCTATCTCCGCGGCATCGACAACCACTCGCTTCGTGCGGCGAAGGCCTTGCTTGCGTGCTCGATCGAGATTTATCCCGGATTTGCCCGAGCCGGTGCGTAGCTCACCGTCTGCCATGCCGCCGAGGGGCTGGCCTTGTATGCCAGTGGTCGGCATGCAGAGGCACTGGCGGAGTATTTCTGGCGTGATGCGCTCGAACGTATCGACGGCGAGCTTGAAAGACACCCGGACAATGCCGGCGCTCTGGCTTTCGTTGCGGTGATGCTCGTCGAGATCGGACGAGTCGAGCGGGCGCGGGAGTGGCTGGTCAGGGCGCTTGCCAATGGCGAATTGTCCGAGTCCATGGTGCATCTCGAGATTGCCTTCGATGCACACGCACTTGTGCAACGCCGACTGGCTCTCTGGATGCAATACGACCACGGCCTTGAACCGCACGAAGAAAATCCGGAATTCGTGATGCTGCTGGCTCGAGGCAAGCCTTGAGTTTCACGGCCCTGTGCGACTCCCGGTTGTCTACGCAGACTTGCGGCGTTGCGCCAGCTGTTCGCGCTGCAGGCGATTGACATGTCGGATGAGGACATCCTGATCGGCATCTCGGATGTAGTCGAAGTTGACCGACACTGTGGCTGCGCCATCAGCCTCGCCCGGCACGACGCGTATGACTCGTCCGACGGCGGCCACTTCTTCGTGATCGGGAATCAAGACGATCGCGACTTCGACCATGTCGTCCTCGGAAAGCGTCTCCTTGCTCTCACAGCGAAGTCCCTGGGCGGAAAGATTGACGGGTATCGGTTTCGGAATCTCCTTCTCAGGGGGGCGATTGGCCGCCTCGCCAGCCAGTGCATCGAGGCGTCGTTCCAGATGGGCGAGATAGGCGGCCACATCGGGCGAATGATCCTGAATCTGCCGAAACTTCGTCATCATGTGCTGGCGTCCGGGCAACAACTTGTTGGCGGGGCTGAAGTCCAGTCGCCAGCGGGCCAGGCTCGCCACGATACGCTTGGTCGCCCCATCATCGAGCTTGCGCAGCGAGAGCAGAATCTCGTCGTCATGACGAAGAAACGAACGTCGGTTTGACTGGCCTTGCATGGTGACCTCGAAATGCCGTCGACATTATTCCATCGCGATGCAAGAGACGAGCCTGATGACCGCAGATCGCCCTTGCGGTCGGTCATCTCGGCTTTGGCGAAAAGTCTCGGATCATGATCGGGAACACTGACATTGACTGTACAGTGAACTTCTGTCGATACTGGCCATCGTCTCCCTGAACGAGAGTGTGCGGCAGAGGTCTGTTGATGGGTGACATCAGGACCGGCAGCGTTGAGCAGCAGACATGACGAACATCGAGCGCCAAGCTACAGCTGACGACAAAGTAATCGGCAAACGTCCTCCGTCGCAGGTCATGCGTCTGGCTCGACTAGGTGCCCTGCATCAGTCGAGGCTCTCCTTCATGCGGCAGCTCACCCGGCGGATGCAGACCGAGGGCTGGACTTTTTCCCGTCGCGTCTTCTCGATCGATGCGCAGGGAACCGGCCATGCGGTGTTCACTGCCCATACACCGCATCGAGACTATTCGCTTGTCGCCTTCGCGCACGATCTACCGGCGGAACGGCGTTCAGACCGGGTCATCGCTGACGCCTGGGATGCGACGTTCACGTTGTTCGACGGGATACCGGATGACGCCGACATTGCACGCCTCAGTGCCAACGTCCCGTTGCAGGAGGCCGGACGCTTGACCGAGAAGGAACTCACGCTGTCGCGTGCCAATCGTTCGGCAAGGGTATGGGAGCATGTCGTCGAGTCGCTGGCCGCGGGGCAGCAACCTGATCGGAGCACAATCGACAAGGTCGGCTACCTGATGCGCACGACGGCGGTGTACGGGTCTGGCAAGTTCGGTGCTGCCGATCGTGAGGTACTCGCCACGCGCAGCGAGTTTGCTGCGCCCTTTCAGGTGGAGATGCTGACGGTCTACCTGATTCGTGCCTTCGTGCGTGATCTTGTCGAACACATGGCGCGGGTGCACGGCGGTGACAAAGCGGTGCGCCTGGAGGCAAGTGTCGCCCGATCGATCGGGATCGGCAATTCCACCGGGCTTGGCATGGCCCCGTTCATTGTCAATCATCCACGCTTGTTCGATCACTGGATTGCGGCGCGAGAGGAAGCGCTGGCTCGGGTCCGCGGCCTCAGACGAGCCAGTGTCCGAGACCTGGCCATATTCGAAGACTTGCTTCGGCGTAGTTGCCTGTCAGCGATGCGGTGGCACACCACGCACCCGTTACAGGCTGAGCGTGTGGTCGAGCTGCGTGCTGATCTCGAGCGGCTCCAGGCCCATGTACGGACAATCGACCTGCACGGTGACTGGCCGTGGGATCGCCTGTACCGCTGGGCCGAGCGGAATCTCGGTCTCGAATGCCAGGAGTGCCTGGTCTCGCTGCTGTTCGAACCGTACGGCGCGCTCGTCGATGAACTCACGGAACACATGGCCACCGACGAGGCGGCTGAACGACCGATCGACGGGTCGATGAGCATCGCTGCCCTGCGGATGCTCCTCGAGGAGAATTACCGTTGGGCGCTGTCGCTCGACTGGCGGGGCAGAGCATCCTCTGCGCGCGCCTGGTACGTGTCGGCCGAGAAGCTGGAGCCTCGACTCGGCGAGCGCTTCGAAGAGCCGTTGGAAGCCTATGAGCAGCCGCTCGCGCCTGCGCGTGACATGCTTTCCCTTCTGAACGCGCTCGTGGCCTGGCCAGAGGCATCGCCGCTGGCGGAATTCCTGCTGCGGCATCCGGAGCATCGGCAGGCAGTCAGGCGGGTACAGGTGGTTGCGTGTGCCCCCTATGCCGAGATACATGACAATACGATCGACGCGGCGATGCTGCCAATAGACATGCTTCGCGCCAAGTTGTCGTTCTTCGGTGCCGTGAGATTCGACCCGCGTTCCGATCGATGGGTGCGCATCTGCCTCTACGGCGACGCCCCCTATCCCGACGAACTCGCCACCGGCGATGCTGACCACTGGCCCTATCCGCCGTGCACGGCAATGCCCTGATTGCGTCCCGGTCATCGTCCGCAGCTCATGAGTGTCCGCATTGTGATGCTCTGCCCACAAGTGTGAGTGGCGTTCTGCCGCTAGCGTGTTCTCTTACAGCATTCCGAGACACCACTCATGACAACCAACAAGCCCCTCGTGCGTTTCGCCGTCACCTGCCTCCTCGTTGCGGGCGTCTCGGCCTGTTCCAGTGCGCCGAAGAACGAACCGATGGAAGTTGCCCAAGTCCCCGAGCCCGCACCGCTGAAGACTGTCGAGTCGAAGCGAGGCCCGATGGTGACGCTCAAGGACGTGCTCTTCGATTTCGAGGAAGCAACCCTGCGTTCCGAAGCGGACGGTGTCCTCGATCAGACCGCAAAGTTCCTCCGCGACAATCCTGAGCGAGTGGCGGTGATCGAAGGCCACACCGATCACGTTGGCGAGGAGGACTACAACATGTGGCTCTCCAGGTTACGCTCCGAAAGCGTCCGTGACGGACTGCTTGCCCGTGGTATCGCTGAAAAACGCATTCGGGTCTCGGGCTTTGGTGAAAGCCGCCCCGTGGCCGACAACACCACTGCCAAGGGACGGATGTCGAACCGACGTGTGGAAATTGTCTTCCAGCGCGCCAATCAGATCCTCTGACGGGGCCATCAAAAGGCGCTGAATCGGTGATCGGACAACGTGATACCGACGGGTCCGTCGATTTCAGCTTGACCGATCAACAAGGGATGCCCGGCATCATCGATGATGCGCTTGCGTCGGCCGGTCGAATCCGCGATTCTTCGCGGCTCGATTCCTCGAGTGACAATGGAGTATCTCCCCATGGGCACCTATCCCGCCTGGTTCACCGGCTGCATCATCGGCGCCGTTTTCGCACTGGTCATGACGCCTGCCTCGCTGGACATAGGCTTCGGGACATTCCTCCTGAACCTGATTGCGTTCGGTGCGTTTCTCGCGCCGGTGGTTATCGCCGTACGCGAGGGAAGCGTCGACGAGGCTTGAGGCTTGCGCTTCGGCCGGGGAAAGAATGTGCCCGCCTCGGACGTGGCTGGCGGGTAAGGCGAACCGCTCAGATCTCGCCGATGGCTTCCAGCGATTCCGGCAGAATCTGGCCACCGTCAACGACGATGGACTGCCCGGTGATGTAGCCTGCTTCGTCTGAGGCGAAGAACAGCGCCGCATTGCCGATGTCTTCGACCGAGCCGAGGCGCTTCAGCGGAATCGAGGCCGCCATCGTGTCGAGGTATTGCTGACCGAGATCCTGCAGGCCTTCGGTATAGATGTTTCCAGGCATCACGGCGTTGATGGTGGTGCCGTATCGCGACAGCTCCATTGCCGCTGTCTTCAGGAAGCCGAGCTGTCCGGCCTTGGACGCCCCGTAGTGTGCCCAGCCGGGATAACCGGTCACCGGGCCGGTAATCGACGAGGTCAGGATGACTCGCCCCTTGCCGGTCTTCTCGAAGGCCGGGATGCAGGCCTTGACGCACAGGAAGGCACTCTTCAGGTTGGTGGCCATCACCGTGTCCCATTCGTCAGGCGCCATGTCGACGAGCTTGGTCTGTGGGAAGGCGCCGGCATTGGCGCAGAGGATATCCACGCCACCGAACACGTTCGTCGTGTGCTCGACCATGGCCTGCACCGAGTCCCAGTCGGCGACATCGCAGACCGTACTGTCGGCATTGCCGCCCGCCGCCACCAGCTCGTCGACAGCGGTTCGTGCCGTACTTTCCTCGCGCGATGCGATCATCACCCGAGCGCCCTGCGCCGCCAGGATGCGCGCGATGCCACGACCGATACCCTTGGAACCGCCAGTGACGATGGCGGCGCGGCCCTTGATTGATGTCAGCATGCCTTGTCTTCTCCTTCAGCCGTTGGTGACGCCTCGGCGACGTTTGAGAATCGTGAGTATGGATGAGCCGGTCAGGGCGATCGCGATGACCAGTGCGGAGCCTGCAACCGAGAGGATGCCAAGGGTCGGCACCATCGGGGAATAGCCCGACACCATCTTTGCGTAGAGCCATTCAGGCAGGGTCGAGTCGGCGCCGGTCGTGAACAGTGACAGCGGAAAGTTGCCCCAGCTCAACAGGAAGGCGAACAGCGCAGCCGAGACCATGCCGGGTGCGAGCAGGGGCAGCGTGATTTCGCGGAGGATCTGCCGGTGGGTACAGCCGAGGTCACGGGCGGCGTCCTCGAGGGCTGGATCGAAGGAGTAGGCGCGGATGGCGATGATCAGCGTGGCGATTGGCGCGATCCAGACCAGATGCGCGACGATGGCGGTCTTCCAGCTCGGCACGATGCCGATGGCGTTGAACCACATCAACAAGGCAAGCCCGAGCACCGTCTGCGGAAAGAACACCGGTAACAGCACAAGCTTCTGGAAAAGCGTACGGTGGCGCCAGCGATAGCGTGCGAAGGCAAGCGCACCAAAGAAACCGACGATTACCGACACGAGTGTGACGATCAGCGCGATCGCAAGCGATGTCGTGGCGAGGTCGGCAACGGTCGAGCTTTGCAGCGCTTCGCCGTACCATTTGGTCGCATAACGCTTGATCGGAAAACTCAGGTAGCGTGCCTTTGAGATCGAGGCGAAGCCGACCGCGAAGATCGGTACATAGAGAAGGAGCAGGATAAGCAGCGCATAGACAGAGAGCAGCGCATTGGTGAGTCTACTGGTGCGCATCAGGCGCCCGCCCGGCCCATCACACGATCGAGATCGAGTCGCGCGAGTGCATAGGTTGCGAGGATTGCGACAATGACGATCAGGATCATGGAAAGCGCCGATCCCAGCGGCCAGTTCTGTCCGTAGGTGAAGGCGGTCTCGACATCATCGGAGATGACGATGACGGCCTGGCCACCGAGCAGCTTGGATTCGGCGACGGCGCCTGCTGCGAGCACGAACGTCAACAATGAGCCGACGAGGATGCCGGGCGCGGCCAGGGGCAATTCGATTTCCCTGAAGACCTCCCAGCGCGACGCACCGAGGTCGGCCGCGGCATGACGCGCGTCGGCAGGCACCATCGCGATGCCCTGTGCGAGCGGGAACAGCATGAACGGCAGGTAGACGTAGACGAGCCCGAAGACGATGACGGGGACGTTGTAGAGAAGGCCATCGAAGCCCGTGCCGGTCCAGGCTCGGAGCGTACCTTCGATCATGCCGCCCTTCATCAGCGTGAGCGCCCAGCCGAACAGCCGGATGTTCTCGGAAACGAACAGCGTCACCACGACCGCCACCGTGATGATCAGTGTGAAGCGCGTGAAGACACGGACCATCGCGAAGGCCAGTGGCCAGCACAGGACGAACAGAATCAAGGTGGTTGCTGCGGCAAGCGCCAGTGACCAGAACAAGGATCGCCAGTATCCCTGGGCGACGAATTCGCGATAGGCCGAGAAGTCCGGCACATGCATCAAGCTAAAGGACTTCTCCGGCATGATCGAGAACGCGGCAACGACCAGTAGCGGTGCCACGAAGCCGAGAGCCAGCAAGGCAACCATCGGCAGGGCGTTCAGCAGGCCGAGGCGACTCTCGCGATTTCCCGATGACTTGCTCACGCTGGCGCGCTCATGTTGACGTACGCATGCCCGGTGTGCTCACGCCCGCCTCACGGTGCGCGCTCGTCGATCAGGTGGCTGTGTTCGAGCGCAAAACCCACGCGCACCCGACCGGCCTGTTCGTGACGAGGCACATCGTTGCCGGTCTCCAGTGCCAGCCGGCGACCGTCCGCCGCACGGACTTCCACCTGGGTACGCGAGCCGAGCAGGTACTCTGCTTCGACGGTGCCCTCGATGGCGAAATCCGCCTGTTCACCAGGCTCGAGGAAACGCATGCGTTCGGGCCGCACCATCAAGGTGCCAGCGTCCTCACGCCCGGCGACGAGGCGCTCGTGAACACCCGGCTGCATTGTGAGCCCGTCAAGGCTGCCGGTCGGTTGCTCGTCCCCGCGGGCAATGTCGAAGAGGTTCACGTCGCCCATGAACTCGGCGACGAAACGACTCTTCGGACGCGAATAGATCTCTGCGGCCGGGCCGATCTGTTCGAAGCGACCGGCGCGCAGGATGGCAATACGATCGGACATCACCATCGCCTCCTCGAGGCTATGGGTAATGTAGACAAACGTCTTGCCGGTGGCTGCATGCAGTGCCTTCAGTTCCTTCTCGAGCGTCTTCCTGAGACGGAAATCGAGCGCCGACAGCGGTTCGTCGAAAAACAGTATCTCGGGATCGAACGCGAACGCCCGGGCCAGGGCGATGCGCTGTTTCTCGCCGCCGGAGCACTCCGAAATGCGCTTGTCGTGGAAATTCCGTGGCAGACGAAAAAGATCGAGCAACTCATCGGCACGGGCACGGCGCTCGGCTGCAGGCGTGCCGCGGATCTTCAATGGAAATTCGATGTTCTCGCCGACGCTCCGGTGAGGAAAGAGGGCGAGCGACTGGAACACCATGCAGGTCGGGCGGCGATGCGCGGGAAGGGTGTCGATACGGGATCCGCGCAAGCTGATGGTGCCTTCGCTTTGCTCCTCCATGCCGACCAGCAGCTTCACCAGCGTGGTCTTGCCGCTGCCCGACGGACCGACGATGGTCAGGAATTCACCTTCTGCCACGTCGAGATCGATGCCGTGCAGGGCAGTGAAATCGTCATAGCGCTTGGCCAGCGAGTCGATGCAGAGGAACGGCGCGTCCACAGACCTCTCCGACATGGGGTCAGGAGCGTTTCGCGGCGGTGTAGATCTTGATCAGTTCGTCGTATGAGGCGACGGTGTCATATTCCACCGAGCGCGACATCTCCTCATCGAGCGAATCCCACTGGATGGAGTCGAGTTCTTCCGCATCCCACAGGGCGAACACGTCCGGATCACCCATCTGCGAAACCGGATTATAGGTGCCTTCGGCAAAACCGACCGCCTTGCAGATCTCCGGCTGCTGAACGAACTCGAGGAAGTCCTCGGCGAGCGGCGAGGGGTCAGGGTTGTTGACCAGGGAAGTCAGCTCGATCCAGACGACGCCGCCCTTGCCATCGACCGGCCCGGAGTTCGGGGTGATAGCGCGGATGTTCGTGGCTCCGTCAAGACGGGCCGGACTCGCGGTGTAGGTACCGCCGGTAAAGTAGGCATCGATCTCGCCATTGATCAGTGCGGTATTCATCGCCACCAAGTCGTCCGTGAGGAGTTTCGAATTGGCAAAGATCGCCTCGGCCGTTCCCTTGAACGTCTCCATGTCGGCGGCGTCCATCGGCGCGAAGGGGTTCTGGTCCCCGGTCAGGGCCATGTGGATGATGTTCCAGTTGTCGTAGGTGAGCACGCCGTAGCGTTCTTTCATCGCCGGATCGAGGAACAGTTTCCAGCCCTGGTCTTCGGCCATCTCGCGGCTGATCTTGTCGGTATTGACCACGAAGCTGAATGGGCCGAAGCGTTGCGGCATGCCGATCAGTTCATCTGTCTTGGTGAAAGCCAGCGGGTAGGGCTCGGCGAAACGTGCCGACATTTTCTCGAAGTGGGGCAGGAAGCGCTCCTTGTCGAGCGGCTTGATCAGCCCTTCCGGCATGAGCTGGTTGCGCGCCCACGGTTGATTGAGATTGATGAGGTCCCAGACCTTGGTCTCGCCGGCGCGGAGCTTGTTGATCATGTCCGGATCGGACGTGCCGCTTTCTGCGCGAACGTTCGCACCGGCGTTCATCTCGCGGAAGGGGCCAAGCACATCGTCGGTGTTGTAGCCCTCCCAACAGAGAATATTCAGCTCCTTGTCGCGTGCCGCGTGAGCATGTCCCCAACCGCCCAGAGCGGTCAGGCCTGCCAAGGCGCCAAGTGACTGGTTGAAGGACCGGCGTGATGGGTTCATCGATCGTCTCCGCGATAGGCCTGTGGTGCGAATACGCGAGGAACTCTCACGTCGCATCTCGAGTAGAACAGGAAATCTGTTGCAGCGCAAAGATTAAATCTTTAACCTCCAACATATTGCCGGCGTGGTGGATTTCGGATCGGACCTACATGAGCGAACTCTACAGTCCGGCCTACCGCGAACAGCTGCGTCAAGGGGTGATCGGCCTGCTTGGCACATTCGGCTTGTCGACACGTTGCGATGTGTCCTTGCTGACGGTCTCTGAGAATGCGACTTTCCGGGCCGTCGATCCGCACACCGGCCTTGCTACCGTCGTGCGCGTGCATCGCGCGGGTTATCACACCGTCGAGGAGATCGAGTCCGAGCTTGCATGGATCGAGGCGCTTCGCCGCGAGGATATCGTCGTCACGCCCGCGCCGTTGACGCTTGCCGAGGGAGGGCACATCGCGCATTTCGCCGACGGAGTGGATGCGCGGCAGGCGGTTGCCTTCGAGTTCATGAGTGGTGATGAGCCGCCGTCGGGCGAAGCCCTCGTTGCGAACTTCCACACCCTGGGCGGACTCAGCGCGCGCTTGCATCGGCATGCCCGACAGTGGTCGCGCCCTGCAGGATTTATCAGGAAGACCTGGGATCTGGCCACGACCATCGGTGACGAGCCCCACTGGGGTCGCTGGCAGGACTGTGCCGATATCGACGCAAGCGGACGCGAGATTCTCGAGCGGGTATCGACGCTCCTGCACGAGCGACTTGCCGCCTACGGCGAGGACGAGACGCGCTTCGGCCTCGTGCACGCCGATCTGAGGCTCGCCAACCTGCTGGTCGAGGGCGACCGACTCGCCGTCATCGACTTTGACGATTGCGGGTTCGGCTGGTTCGTCTACGACTTCGCTGCCGCCGTGAGTTTCATCGAGGAAGAGAACTTCGTGCCCGAGCTCCGTGACGCCTGGATCACGGGCTATCGCGAAGAAGCGTCGTTGAGCGCAGTGGATGCTGCCGCCATCAACGATCTGGTGATGCTGCGTCGCATGATGCTGACCGCATGGTTGAACACCCATGCCGAGACGCCGACGGCGGCAGAACTCGGCGCAGGCTTTGCGGCCGGCACCGTGCGACTGGCCCGGACCATGCTGGATACCGGTTCGCCCCTCACGCGCTGACGCACACTGACTGACGAATACTGCAGGCATGGCGACAATGCGCCCGATCCTAGAAATGAATTCGTTCGCGCGTGACGCGACGTCAGTAGCACGAGACGGCGCTCTGGGGCGGCGGCTGGCGAATTTCGGCGCGACATCCGTGCTGTTCTATCAAGAGCCTATCGAGATGACAAGTGCCCTCGGGGCCTGGATGACCGCGGCCGACGGGACGCGCTATCTCGATTGCTACAACAACGTCCTCTCGATCGGGCATTGCCATCCGCGGGTCACGGCGGCCATCGCGCAGCAGTCGTCCACGCTGAACATCAATACGCGCTATCTGAGCGGTGTGGTCGACGACTACATCGATGCCCTGAAAGCCCGACTACCGGCATCGCTCTCGAACGTCGCGCTGGCGTGCAGCGGCAGTGAGGCCAACGATCTTGCGCTGCGCGTAGCCGGGAAGGTGACGGGTTGCCGGGGTGTGATCGTGACCGAGAGTGCCTACCACGGTAATACGGCGGCCGTCACGGCCGTATCGCCTTCCGCGTTGAAGCGCGATGCACTCCCCGACCACGTGGTTGCCGTACCCGCACCGTCGCGGGCAGCTTATGGTGAGGCTATCGCGGCAGGCTTCGCTGACGCGGTCGAGAACGCCATCGAGGTGTTGCGGAAGCGCGGCCACGGTCTCTCGGCGTTCATCTGCGATTCGATCTTCTCGAGTGACGGTGTGCACGCCGAGCCTCGCGGATTCCTCGCCACTGTGATCGATGCCGTGCATGCACACGGCGGCTTGTACATCGCTGACGAAGTGCAACCCGGGTTCGCGCGGACGGGGCAGGGTTTCTGGGGCTTCGAACACCATGCGGTGATGCCCGACATGGTAACCATGGGCAAGCCGATGGGCAACGGCTATCCCCTTGCCGGACTCGCTGCGCCGCCAGACTACTTCGATACGTTCTGCAAGGACGTCGGTTACTTCAATACCTTCGGCGGCAATCCGGTTGCCGCGGCCGCCGGTCACGCCGTCCTTCGCGTGATCGATGAAGAGGGATTGCAGCAGAACGCCAACTTGCAGGGGGCGTTGCTGCTGGATCGGTTGCGAGATCTCGCCGGACGAACAGAGGGCGTCGGCGAGGTGCGAGGGCTCGGACTCTTCCTGGGAGTGGAGCTCTGTCGCCCTGGTGAGCCGGATGTACCCGACCCGGAGCGTACCGCGAAAGTGATCGCTGCACTGCGCCATCGACGGGTGTTGATCGGCGCGGCCGGTCGATTCGGTCAGGTATTGAAGATTCGCCCGCCACTGTGTCTCGATGAAAGCGAAGCGGCCTTCTTTCTGGCCGCCATGGAAGATGTGCTCGGGGAATCTGCACCCGGCGGCTGATCAGGCAGCGTCGTGCAACAGCAACTCGGTGGCGCTGGCTTCCATGGCCTGCTGAAGTGTGTGCTGAGGTGAGCGATCGGACACCAGCACATCGATGTCATTCCATGCGGTAAAGCGCGCGGGAAAGATCCGCTCGAACTTGGACCCGTCGGCCACCAGCATGCAACGGGTCGCCTGGCGGGCCATGGCGGCGTAGACCTCCGCCATCTCGAGCAAGGCATCGCTCGCGCCCTTGGGCGTCAGGCCACTGGCACCGAGAACGGCCCAGTCGGCCTGGTAGTCGCTCAGGTAACGCATCGTCTGTGCGCCGTACAAGGCACCTTCACCCGCGTGGTAGCGCCCGGGCGTGATGTATACCTTGATGGTCGGATTGAGAGAAAGCACGGTCGCGACGCCAAACGAATGAGTGATGACGGTGACGTGATTCATGGCGACTGACATTCTGCGCGCCACGTGCAAGGTCGTTGCGCCCGAACCCATCAGGATCAGCTGCGCATTCGCGAGCCTTGTGACGGCTTGTCTTGCGATTGCCGTACGTTCCTCGACAAGCAGGTTGTGGCGTACATTGAGTACAGGCTCGTTGCCCGTGCGCAACAACGCCCCCCCGTAGGTTCTTTCCAGCAATCCCCGTTCGGCGAGTTCGTCGAGGTCGCGGCGTACGGTTTCCGCGGTGACGCGCAGCGAGTCGGCCAGCGCTCCGACCCTGAGCGACGGCTCCCGCTCGAGACAGGCGAGCAACTGCCTCTGTCGGGCCTGCTTTCTGTTTTCCATGGGCCGAGGCTGCCGAATATTGCACGCGTTTAGAGGTGCAGGGTTAGGCAGCGTACGCTAACGTCGCAGCATTGGGACACCACTGCGACCTACCGTGCAACTGATTCTTGAGAAGTTGAGCAGGCGCCGTATTCGAATACCTGGCCTGCGTTCATTTGAGCAATGTAGCGGCGATAAGCTGGCGCTTTGGAACAAAAATGACTCTGACCAAGGTCAGCGCAAGAACTACTCCTCGCAAACCTTCACGCGTGGGTTGCATACGGCGTTACCTGCCAAATAAATGACGGCCGTGTTTGTTGATGCACCGCGGAAGCTTTCCGTCTCAGAGAAAGCAGGAGAGTATGCAGAGAAGGCTGTGCTCAAAAACACGTCTTGCGTCAAGTAACCGCCAGACGTCGCCACTTTCGCATCGGGTATGGCAATCGCTGCTGAAACTACCGACATCGCTATAAGTGTGTTCACCATCGTGTTCACCATTGCTCTTACGCTCAATGTTGATAGTAGAAGTCCGTCACATTCCGGTCAACGATGCTTAAGACTAGGATTTGGTACTTTCGGGTGTGTCTTGCCCGTCCGCCTTTAGTTTCGGCGGTGCTTCACCACAACTCTCCTGCATATTCGGATCCATGTCGTCGCTTTCAAGGAGCATGACGAAGCGAAGGTATTCACCGGGCTCGACCGTGTCCGCAACACCTCGCTCCCCGTATCCTTGTCCGGGTGGTATGACTACCTCGTATTCAACTCCGGGTGTCAGCTCTTGCACCACTGTCTGCCAACCACTTATCATTTTTTTAATGGCAAAGGTCTCTTTTTCGACATCATCTGGATCAAGACAAGCGGGAATGGTTTCTGCGGGTGGCGTCCTGTACTCATACCTGCCGATTGTGTCTCGGCGATATCTGATCGTCAGCTTCGAACCTTCATCGAATTTTGATTCCGCTTTTTCGTCATTGAAGTCGAAGGCTTCTAGACATTTTCCTTGTTTGTCATTTTTCGGATCACTATCCTGGCCTGCTGTGATTTTCAGCGGTCTTACGATTACCTTTTCCTCAGTATCAGTACAACCCAGCAGTCGATACAGACTCCATGCATAGCGTTCGCCCGGGTTGGTGGGAGGCCGTATTCCTTTGAGTATTTGTCGTGCCTCATGCATATCGATAGGAATTTTTCCAACTGACTCGAAATGATCGAATCCAAATTTTAGTAACTTGCTGTCAATGGAAACTGGCGCATACTTTTCTACGAACTCATCGCTCAGCATCATGCCCATGGCAATTGAGAGTTTCTCGTCTGGAGTGCAGTTTCTCCACTGTATCGTCTTCAGTTCGCCTTCGGCAAAAGCGCCACAGGGCGAAATATCCTTTTGAACAGGGTTTTCCGCTGCAATAAGGCCGACAGAGCATGCAGCAAGGAATAAAGTCGTGAAAACACGAGGAAAAATGGCAGATGATGATGACATGGCGTTAATTCTCGCGTATGTGGTGGGACGCAAATTTGAAGCTGTCAAAGAAATTCTGTAGGTCATCAGTCGGATGCTCAGGCGCAAACTCACGTTTGAATTCGTAGTCGAGAATATTCGCCGATTCTTGCATCAGTCGTAACAGAACGTTATTGAATTCGGCCTGCAATGCGCTGTCAGGATAGCCTCGAAGCGAGTTGGATTCTGCTTGCAAGTCCACTTGCGTCTTTCGGAAATATGCGCCGTAGGCCTCTCTTGTCATGGTTTCGGGTTTGACATCGAACAGGCAGGATGGCATCCCTGCCACCTTTGATCTCAGTATGTCCCGATCACCCAGGTAGTAGAAAATGTCGCCGCTGCACAGCGCTTTCAGCCCTGCGCTGTGTGACGAGAACTGAACGACTGGCCCGCTGTTGAACCCGTTGGGGCATTCTTCGGTCTTGATGGTGCCGGGTCTCACGGGTTCTACCCACTGAAGGCCGGAAGTGCGAGCTTGTGATGGTGCGTTCAGGTTCTTAGAAAGAAACTTCTGAAGGTTCGAAAGCAGACTTCGATCATGCCTTGTATTGCCGCCCCGTCTGACCTTTGCCAGGTATTGTTCCAGCGCTTCGTCGAAGCGAAACAGCTCGTTGTTATCAGCGAGCACTTGCAGGCCGATGGTCTCAGCAGTGGTCCGCGCTAGCAGGCCGATAATTGCATCACAATGTGCACGTCGTGGAAAATCCTCGTCTTCAATCGTTACCCATGTCAGGCCCGACAGGAAGACGGGGTGCGAGACGTTGTAGGCAGCCAAACGATTAGGAGTGATGCTGTCAGGTCCGCACAGCATATCCACAGATTCGGTTTCCAGAGCGTGGAAACGATTGGCGACATCAACTTCTCTGGCGACAACAATGAAGTTGTGGAACGGTCCGCTCCCGGTTGTCATATCCGCCAGAACCCGACGACAGATCTCGATCATGTAGCCACCGAAGTCCGGTAATGTACTTTCGTCGAGCCGCGATGCCGTGCGGTAAGAGAAGGGTCGGGCATCGGGACGGACGCCGACGATAATCTGCCCACGAGGCCGTGGATTGTCGTCCGCAATTGCCGACAATGACAATGGTTGCGGTTCGGCCTGGGCGGTCTGAGAAAGCAATATGGCGGTAGGAATGATAAAGAAGTGGGCCGCCGATTTGAAGAACGATCTGGTGATCGCTAACGGAAAGACATTCATCATGTCACCTTGCCATCACGAATTGATCCGGTGTTTGTTACGACGTGTCCCTGCTTGGCGCTAGTTTCCTGCTGCCTCTCATGTCGCGATTTGAGCAATTTCTTCGTGAGGTTGGATAGGGCTTTGAAAAACGATATTTGCACTGGCTCTGGATGCTGATAGCGCTCGATCACACGCGCGTATCGGACGAAAAATATGCTGAAGGCAATGGTTGGCGACAGGAATGCGCCAAATAAATCCCAGGCGGTGAAGATGGTTGTAGTCGACAATGCCGAGGCTAGATTGAGCAAGCCGCACAATAGTGCCAATTGAAATGCAGAGTGATGAACCCAAGGTGAATTTTTCCAGAGATCGAGATCAAGATAGGCGCATGCAAACCACACGCAGACGAAAGCGGTGCTGCAAATCAGGAATATCTCTGGAATATAGTTGGAGAACTCTACAAGCCGTGCAGCTTCGTCAAAGGAAAGTGAATTATTCAGTGCGGGAATGGCGACTAGTAGAATATATCGATACAACAGCATCGTAGCGCAAGATAGCAAGTATGCTATAAATCCAAGGTAGAGATAAGTTGTTACAGATGGAGGAAGCACCTTCCGAATATTTATGGTCGAATTGGTGGCGAGTGGCTCGTAGTTGACTCGAGTGGGCCAGCGACGATTGACGCGAAGAAGCGCTCGCAGCGAAAGAGCAATTCCGACGGAAATCACAAAAATGAGCGCAGGCTCCATGACTTCCTCAATGCTCTGGTTTATGTATCTCCCAGCGTCAGCTGCCCAGGCTACAATATTTTCTTCTTTTGGAAGGCTGAGGTCAGACAAGAGGCCTGTAATGTTCCCAAGAAAGCCTGCTTCTGAAGGTAAAAGAGGTAGCGTGGCACTTTCCGTGCCCCCGGCTGCCAGTTTTTCAAAGACAGTTTTCACGCCAGATTCCATGTATAGATAGACAAGGAGAAGCACGGTAGCTGCTCCAAACCCTTGAAGCGTTGCAAGGCTGAAGGCGTTCATTTCAGGCTTCTCATCACGCATATCCACTCGAGAACGAAGCTCTCGCAATGTAGGGTATGCGCTCAGGTCTGCATCCGGCTTGTTGATGAGCATAAGCCCGAGTACATCGCACAGCCTGTTTTCGAGCGCTCTGCAATGCAGCGCAACGTTCCTCCATTGTTCCACGGGTGAGTCGATAGGCGGTCGGTCCGGATCTGTAGGCGGTCGGCTGGTCCGTCCAGCGACGAGCGCCGAAATTGCTTCACTCAAATTCCGTTTCTCGAGCTTCATCGATTGGAAGAACGAACTAATCGGCATCGTACGCTCGTCGATCCAGATCTTCTCGCCGTGATATCCCAAGGTCCAATCGAATAGACAATACATCTTCGTCAAGCTTTTCTTCAGCGTACTGCTTTCATCGATTGGCAGGCCTGCGGATGTGGCAGCGTAGACTGCGTCGTCAGCAAGCGCTTCTGCGTTGTTCACGATTTCATGAAAATCGTGTTCCAGCTTGCTTTCATTAGAATCTGTTTTGGTAAGATCAATGATGGAAAAGGCCCTGATACGTTGCTGCACATCGAATAGTGCACGGGGTATCCCAGCAATCGTGTGCGCCATCCGGCGAAGGGCATTTTCGACATCGGAGAGAGGCTTCATCTGCGATGCGACGATAATCACTGTTGAAGCGAGAATGGGATATAGTGGATTGATTCGTTCGTCGGTCGTGAGCGCGCCAACCATGTCTTCCTGCCCCACAAGGTTCAGCGACTGTTGCAGGATCAGTGTCGAGAATGAGAGGGTGAGATATATCAGTTCGTTTACGGCGAGGTAAAAGACAAACCCTCGGATGTAGGCGTGGTTTTCGCTGAGGGTTTGTAAGGAGAGCGAATCGAGAAAATGGTGCTTCTCGGTGTCGCCACTTGCTTGCACTCGCTTGTCATATAGACTGTACGAGTGAACGCCGACAGCGAACATGCCGAACGCCAGCAACAAAGCGAACGACAAGTCGTCTCCCAGAAGATTCATGAATTACTCTCCGCCACATCGAACCAAATCGATTCGGCGCCGAGAGACTCCGCTTTCGCGCGCACGACTGCATGTATCAAAGCAGGGTCATGTCACTTGACCCGCATCCGAATTTGCAATCTACTGGCTGGCTCTGCCTTTTGTCAGCTGTACTTTCGTGGAGGCAAGAATTAGAACCGAGTTATGTCGCGTCCAGTCGAGTCACTCGATATCCGACGCGCGGAAAATGAATCACGACATCGCCGCAGGCGTCATCGTTGCGGGCAATTGCGATGCGCTCCCGGCTGACGGCAACCACCGTGCCGTTGACGGGAACTTCCACATCATTTCGGGAGAGCGGCACGACGCCGACGGGCATGTCGGGCGCAAGCCCCTGGGGATCACGGTCATCGGCCTGTGCTGCCGTAGTCGATGAAGCGGCCTTGGCAACGGCCAGGGCATCGGTCGGACTCATGTCGCTCGACGCGCCATATCCGATCGCGTCGATGCGTAATGACCACTCACGCAAGGCCGGGAACTCGGTGAGGAAGGAGTCGGCGTCGACATAGCGTCCACTCACGAACCAGTAGACATACCAGGCCAGGAGATCGGCCATGCCAGCGTCACTGCCCATCAGGAACGGACCGCCGTTGGCGAGCTGAATGTCGAGCCAACCAAGCTGCGGACGCAGCTGCGCGAGTGTGTGCGGCATGTCAAGGGCTTCGCGTTGCATGTCGCCTTCGGGCCCGAAATAAAGGCGCGTGCGATCTGCTATCAGGGCAGGCGGCAAGGTATCGGCGACCGGCGCGAAGGCAGCCCGGACACAGAGTTCGAAGAAATCCCCGTCGATCCAGCGTGACAGGGCGAAGGCTAGACCGTGGTCACCACCGGGGTGCAGGCTGGGTGTGGGTGCACGACGTTCGAGTTCGTCGAAGATCAGTTGTGTATCGCAATAGATATCGGCACCGCATTGCATAACGGGTATGCGTCGGTAGCCGCCGGTCATGGCAAACAACTCGGGGCGATCCGGAAGTCGACTCTGTTCGACCGAGCGCCAGGCAAGATTCTTCAGACCGAAGGCCTTGCGGATCTTCTCGGACACCGGCGAGGGCGGATAGTGGTGCAGGATGATGTCGCTCATGCGACTAGTCTACCGAATCGACAAGGCTCCGACTCACATGGCCCAAGCCGACAACGAATGTCGTGCCGTTCAGGCGCCGAGGGCCGTATGCAGCCCGCACTCGCGAAACGGTTCGCCCTTGGTTGGATCGAATACGTCCGGTCCGCGTTCCAGCTCATGTTCCCGGGCATAGCGTGCAACCGTGTCGGCCGACCAATCGAGGAATGGCGATACTTTCAGGACACCCGTTGGCAGGGTGACGAACGGCGACGTGCCCTGGCGATATGCACTTTGATAGCGGCGAATTGAGGATAGCCAGACGCCCGCATCAAGTGATTGCAAAGCGTCTCGAAACGGTGCCAGCTTGACCTCTTCGACGAAGGCGGGATGGTCTGGATCGTCGAGTGCGGGTGGCGAGCGCAGCACATGTGCCTCCGGTCGGAAGACATGCAGGTCGAGATCGAGCCGCTGCTGAATGTCGTCGACGAAAGTGCGCGTTGCGCGGGTGTCGTAACCGGTCTCGACGCGAATGATCGGAATATCCGGCTTCAGGCGCGTGACGAAATGCAGGAATACCGCCGAGTCAGGCCCGAACTTGGAACTGAACACTGCCCGTTCTGCACTCGCGAGGGCGAGTTCCACGGTCATCCGCGCCTTGCCGAGAAGGATGCGATGATTCAGTTCGTCACTGTGCTTCGTCGTGCTCATCGCGGCGTCTGCTCGATGTGGGACGACTCCAGTGTCGGTGACCCTACGGGCGATGTGAAATACCCGTTCGGCATGAGCTTATGCCGACGGGCTCGTCCACATGTCATCCAGTTCGCTGGCCTGCACCACATGACAATAGATCATGTTGATGATGCGCAGCTCCGCCTCGTGCAACTCCTCGGTAGCCGCGGCACAGGCGTCTTCCACCACGATCACGCCGAAGCTTTCATCGGCAAGACTGCGTACAGTCGACGAGACGCATTGATCGGTGAATATCCCGGCGCAGACCACATCCGTGATTCCCATGTTGTGCAGAATCAGTCGCAGGTTAGTGCCGGTCAGCGCTGAGTCGGTGGTCTTCAGCACGGTAACCTCGTCTTCGCGCGGCTCGAGTGCATCGACGATGAAGCTGTCTTCTCGCTCCTTCGGCAGCAACAGGTAGTTGAAGCCTGGCTTCTTCTGCGAAAGCGAACGGTCCCGCCCGTCGGGCTTGAGGCAGGCGATGCGGGCGAAGATCACCTCGACATCACGGGCGCGAGCGTCTTCGAGAAGCCTCGCGGTGGTCGGTATCACTTGCTGTTGCATGCGCTCGATGAACGGTGCCCAGGCTGCGTTCTCGAGCTCGCTTTCTTTCGCTTCGAGATAGGTGTTCTGTATGTCGATGATGAGCAGGGCCGTCTTCGCCGGGTCGAGGTGAATGTCGTCAGGCTCGTCAGCATGTTGATAGTAGAATGAACGGTGGCGGGTCTTCCAGCTCATGGCGTCGTCTCGGATTCGGTGGGCTACGCCCGCTATTCTGCACCGGTATCATCAAATCCAGGGAAAACCCATGGACTCGAAGACGGCTGATGAGCCAGGCCCTTCCGAAGCTGCTACCGACAGAGGCTCGATGAAAGGATACGATCAGAGATGGGCAACCGTTGATGATGCGCAGGCGCTTGCGACGTGCATGGAGGCCGCCTAGCCCGGTATGAAACCCGGGTTTCATACCTCCCGAAAGTGTCCACCGGAATTGCTGAAATCATTGCCGGACAGACCGTCTGGGTTGCTGAACAACAACGCGTTATCCTCGGTGGCGTCGTCATCGACCTCCATGGAGACGTGATGCGGCTCGGGAACATTGCCGTGCATCCAGAGCGATCCGGTGCTGGCATTGGCAAGGCACTAATGTAATTGGTGGAAAAGGAAGCGATGAATCACGCGAAATCCGAGCTGCGGCTGAGCACACACGAGAATATCCCGGAGAACGTTCGTTATTACGAACGCCTGAGCTGGAAAGTCTGTGAAACTTCAGGAAACAAGGTTCACATGTCGAAAGTCCTGGTGTAGAGGTCGTAACGCCACATGCACGATCACCTGCTCGACGACAATGGTCGGGGAATCTGGAGATGTTTCGAGTGTGGAGTCATGCCTGTATTCAATTGACCGGCCGAGAGGCACTTGCAAGGACTGGAATACCTCGGATCGCGTTGGAGGAGTCTTGGTAAACACTCTGTCAATCACCCCTGTTTTACACCCCTGTTCACGCCTTCGAGTTGTCGCTGATTCGCTATACTGATTGTCGTTCACGTTCCTCGCGACGCCCAGCTGGAAAACATACCGAATGCGCCTGATTCTTGCCTTGCTGCTTCCCTGGCTGGCCTTCTTCACTATTGGCCGGCCGTTTGCAGGCATTGTCTGCCTGATCCTGCAGATCACGCTGATAGGATGGATTCCGGCGGCGATCTGGGCGGTGTATGCGCTCGGGCAATTCAAGACAGACAAGAAGATCAAACAGGCCTTGAAGGAACGCTAGAGCCATCAAGCCGCGCCGACAGCCGTGCTAGATTGGGGCATCGCCTTTCGACAAGCTGCATGCCGACACCGTCTCGCTGAAACTCACGCCGGGCACGCGATTGTCGGAGGTGGATGTCGCGCGCCAGTTCGATGTCTCTAGACAGCCGGTAAGGGAAGCCTTCATCCGACTGCACTATATCCAATTACTGCGCGTTCAACCGCAGCGGGTAACCGAAGTGCGGCGCCTTTCCGAGCAAGCGCTTCGGAATGCGCGTTTCATTCGGACTGCAGTCGAGATCGAGGTGATTCGTGTCGCCTGTCAGCGTGATACGGCGCGCTATGCACAGGCTTTCAAGAAGAATCTCGAGGATCAGGCTGAGGCGATCAAGCGTGAGCGGATCAGCCAATTCCATCGGGCCGACTATGCCTTCCACCGCTTGATCTGCGTTGCGGCAGAACACGAGTTTGCTTACGAGACCGTCGCGTCCAACAAGTCACAGCTGGATCGGATGTGCCTGCTGAGCCTGACGGACACAGACGAGATGAAGCAAATCCACGACGATCACACGGAGCTGTACAACGGCATCAGAGCAGGCAGGGAGAAGCATGCCATCGCGCTGATCCGTCGGCACTTGTCGCGCGTCATCAACATGCTCGACGACGCGCGCAGCGAGCATCCGTCGTTCTTCTCCGATTAGGTCCGCCGATACCACGTTGACCAACCACCCGCTCACGACCGCTCCGGTTTTTTTTCTACGCAGCCGTAACGTTCGCGAGTAGCAGTCGTGAGCAGTGCTTGATGCAGGTGTCCGCGCGTACTCGGCGTCGCGCATCAACTGCACAAGGTCGGCAAGATCAGGGTTGCCTGCGAGGAACTGGTCGTAGACCGGCGCCATTGCTTCCTGGAACGGAGTCTTGTCTTCGATCGTGTTGACTTCGACACCACCGGCCGCGACGGTCTCCATGCTGACCTTCTCTCGCTCTTGCCAGAGGAGTCGTTGCGCGTCGGCGCTGTTGCGCGCAGCGGTTCGTACGATCGCCTGCTGCTCTTCGCTGAGTGCGTCGAAGCTTCGGCTGCTCATGCACACACATTCCGGAATGATGAGATGCTCGGTCAGCGAGTAATAGGGTGCGACTTCGAAGTGATTGGTCGACTCGTAAGACGGCGGATTGTTCTCGGCACCGTCGACGACACCGGTCTTCAACGACTGGTAGACCTCGGCAAAGGCCATCGGCGTCGCGTTGCCACCCATCGACTCGACCATGCCGACAAACAGGTCATTGTTCATGACGCGCACCTTCAATCACTCGACGTCAGCGGGTTCGGTGATCGGCCGTTCGGCATTATGGAAAGAGCGTGCACCGGAGTCATACCAGCCCAGCGCGACGATGCCCTTCTCGGCCATGCCGGCACCGATTGCGTCACCGATTTCACCATCCATCGCCTTGCACATCTGCGGAATGCTCTTGAAGATCAACGGCAGCGAGACGACATTGGTCGCCGGTACGGACGTGCCCATGGGACCGAGGTTGAACTGGCCGATATCGAGTGCGCCAAGGCGCACCTGCTCGATCGCATCGGGCTGCGAACCAAGCACGCCGCCATCGAACAGCTTGAGGGTGACTTCGCCACCGGTCTGCTCGTCGATCTCGGCAGCCATCTGCTCGAGGGCGAGGGTGTTCGGGGAACCTTCGGGGTGGATATTCCAGACGCGAAGTTCTGCCGCGCTCGCGGCAGAGGCAAGGGCGAACGCGAAGGTGGCGAGCAAGCCGGCCGTCAGTGTACGACGGTGGCCGATTTAATTGAGTAGCGTCATGCAGTGTTTCTCCAGCAGGCAATGAGGAGGGCTACCATACTAGTATAGTTGCCGTTCGTTCAACAGTGAGGTGACGTGATATGTCGATTTCGGATGAAGGTCGCGTGTCGCGGACCGATGCCGGTGAGGCAGAGCGGGTGCCGGCGATCGCAAGAGACTGGGTCGAAGCTGACGAAGGCGTACAGCGTAACTCGGGGGTGTTCGACTTCAGCGTCGGTGACGTCACTCATCGATTGAACGCGGGCGATTCACTGGTCATTCCGTCGAACGCGGAACATGGCTGTCGGGCGATCGAGGCGGGAAGTCTGATCGACACCTTTGCGCCGCGACGGTATGACTTTCTCTGAATGATCCTCGCGCGAAAGAAACCGGGGTAACACTACCCGGCCGCTTTCACCAGGGTGCCGGTGCTTGAGTGCTGAACGCGGCTGGGTCCCTTACGAGCTCCCCGGGCGCGGTGCCATTCGGGTATTGACGTACATGGCCTGCAGTGATGTTGTCGCGCAGATAAAGAGCCGGTTTCGCTTGGGGCCTCCAAACTCGACGTTGGCAACCACCTCGTCGGTCAGGATCTTGCCGATCAGGGTTCCGTCCGGTGCGATGCAGTGCACACCGTCACCTGCCGAACTCCAGAGGTTTCCGTCGATGTCGACCCGGAAGCCGTCGAACAGACCGCTGGTCGATTCGGCAAAGACCTGCCCACCGGAAAGTTCGCCGTCTTCCGCGACGTTGAAGACGCGGATGTGTCGTGGGCCATCTTGCACGTGCGTCGCACCGGTATCGGCGATGTAGAGCAGCTTCTCGTCGGGCGAGAAGGCGAGCCCGTTCGGCTTCACGAAGTCGGTGGCAACGGGCGTTGTCGTGCCGCGTGCCGGATCGTGTCGCCAGACATGCGAGCCGCCCATCTCGCTGTCTGCGCGATCGCCCTCATAGTCGCCGTCGATGCCGTAGGTCGGGTCGGAGAACCAGATGCTGCCGTCCGACTTCACGACGACGTCGTTCGGAGAGTTCAATCGCTTGCCAGCCACATCGGCCACCAGTGTCGTGACTGAACCGTCGAGCTCGACTCGGCTGATCCGGCGACCACGATGCTCACAGGATATCAGACGGCCTTCCCGATCGACGGTGTGACCGTTGTGGTTGCCGCACTTGTCGTAGAAGGTGGATACCTGACCGCTCGTCTCGTCGTAGCGCAGCACGCGATCATTCGGAATGTCCGACCAGATAAGATACTTGCCGGCGGGGAAATAGGCCGGGCCTTCGGCCCAGCGCGTGCCGCGGTAGAGTTCATCGACATGGGCGTTAGCCAGCGCATAACGGTCGAAACGTTTGTCCAGTACCAAGATGGCGTCGTCATACATCGATTGTTCTCCTGTCTTCTAGCTCGTCACTTTGCCGCCCCGGCCGTAAACCAGCAGCATCAGGATGATGACGCTGCCGTAGATGACCTGACGGCCTGCTTCGGGCATCTGCATGATCGACAGCACGGAATTCAGCAGTACGATCAGCGTCACGCCGATCAGCGTGCCGACATAGCGTCCACGACCGCCGAGTATGTGCGTACCGCCGATGACGACAGCGGCAATGGCTGGCAGCAGGTACGCATCGCCCATGCCCTGGTAGGCCTTGGTCGAGTAACCCGCGAGCAGTGTCCCGGCGAGTCCGGCGAGCATGCCGCAGAGGCAGAACGCGATGATGATGACGCGTCGGGTCGGGATGCCCGCCAGGTATGCCGAGGTCTCGGCGTTGCCGATGGCGAAGAGATACTTGCCGGTCGAAGTGCGGTTCAGAAACAGGATCACGCCGACGGACACGAAGGCCCACACCAGGAGCGCAACGGGAATGCCGCCAACCTTGGCGACAGCAAGGTACTGCATCAGTGGCGTAGCCGTGGTCTGCGGGGCGAAGCCTCCGGTGTGCGCCACCATGATGCCGCGCAGCACGGCGTTCATGCCGAGGGTGAATATCATCGACGGGATACGGAGGTAGGCGACGCCGACGCCGTTGACGAGTCCGACGAGCAGTCCGACGCCAAGTCCGACGGGGATCGCTGCCGCACCACCGACGGCCGTAGCCATCATCGCTGCCGCGGCGATCGTCCACGGTATCGACAGGTCGATATGTCCAAGCAGGATGACCAGCATCATGCCGGCCGCGACGATGCCGAGGAAAGCGCCCACCTGAAGCTGCTGCAGGAGGTAGGTTGGCGCGAGCAGCGTGGCCTCGCCCTGTGTGCTCAAGGTGTAGGCGGTGCCGACGGCGAGGATCAGCACGATGAACAGGCTCGAGAAGAGGATTGGCCGATCCTCCTCCCTCAGTCGTCCAGTCAGTCTCATCGAAACAGATCCAGTGTGTTCTTCACTCGCAGCACGCGTATGGCACCCAGGCTCACGGCGGCAAGCAGGACAATGCCTTCGAACAGAGGCTGCAACAGCGGATCGATCTCGAAGATGCGAAAGTTGAACGAGATCGTTCGCAACACGAGTGCTCCGAAGATCGAGCCGATGGCGCTACCGACCCCGCCAAGAAGTGAGGTACCGCCAATGACGACGGCGGCGATCGAGTTCAATGTGTAAGCACCGGCTTGCGGTATATCGGCGTTGCCGGATGAAGTTTGTAGCGCGAGGTACAGCCCACCAAGCCCGGCAAGGAAGCCACCGAGTGTGAATGCCGCCAGCCGGGCGCGATCGATATCGAGCCCCGACATGTAGGCGGCGCCTTCACCCGAACCGATCGCGTAGACGGTCCGTCCGGTCACGGAGCGTGCGAACGGCAACCACACGAACAGCGCCACGAAAACCAGCAAGAGGAGCGGTACAGGCACACCGGCGATCGGCTGGAACCAGGGTGCCTCGCCGTTTTCGGCAAAGCCGTATGTTGCCGCGATCTCGTAGAGGTCATTGGTTGCTGCCCAGGAGAGATCCCCGTCGACGTCGCCGCCCGGTGACGGACGCAGAAATAATGCAAGCCCGAGAAAGACGGCGCCCGTGGCGAGCGTCGCGATGATCGGCTGGATACGCCCATAGACGACCACGCAGCCGTTGACGAATCCACAAGCAGCACCCGTTGCCATGCAGAGCAGGATGCCGAACATCATTTCGCTCGGGCTGCCGTTGAGCACAAGACTCGCCAGGCAATTGACCAGCGTCATAATTGCCCCGACCGAGAGATCCAGCCCGCCGAGAAGAACAGGCAGCGTCTGCGCCATGGCGACCATGGTCAGTGCAAACACCTCATTGGCGTTCTGGATGTAGACGGCTGACGTGAAGCCGCGGGGATGACTTGCGTTGTAGAAACCGTAAAGCAGCACGAAAACCGTGATGACGGTCAGAAGCGCTGTGTTCTGCGCAAGTCGAATACGCAGATCGGCCAGGAAGCCGCGAGCGGGAATTTTCGTTTCGCTCATCCTGGCTCGGTCCCGATCCCGATCCCGATCCCGGTCCCGATTCCGATCCCGGCCGCCTCAGCTGCATCTGTCGCATTGAGTGAGCTGGAAATGATGTTCCGCTCGTCGATGTCATCACCCTCGAGTTCACGAATCACGCGTCCGTCGTACATCACCAGCACCCGGTCACAACAACCGATCAGTTCCTCATAGTCGGTCGAGTAGTACAGAATCGCGGCCCCGGCCTCGGCGAGTTCGCGGAGTAGCGCGTAGATTTCCTGCTTGGTGCCGACATCGATGCCGCGTGTCGGATCATTCAGGAGAATGATCCTCGGTTCGGTCATCAACCACTTGGCAATGACGACCTTCTGCTGATTGCCGCCCGACAAGGTCGCGACAGGGTCGGCAGACGATCCGATCTTGATCTGCAAGCGGGCTATGCCGTCATCGACGACACGTTCGACGGCGGCACGATCGACGAGCGCGCCTCGCGAAAGGTGTTCAAGCGAGGCGATGGTCAGATTATCGGCAATCGACATGGGCAGCATCAGTCCTTCGGTTTTCCGGTCCTCGGGAATCAGGGCAATGCCGAGGGCCTCGCTCTTGGCAGTAACCGGTGAATCGATCCGTACCGTCTTGCCGTCGATCGCCACCTTGCCGACCGTGTTCTTCAGAACACCGAAGAGTCCGAGCAGCAGCTCCTTCTGCCCCTGTCCGTCGAGGCCGCCGAGTCCGAGTATTTCGCCCTTGCCGATAGACAGGTCGATGTCGTGCAGCCTTCCCGCCCAGCCGAAACCATGTGTCTCGAGTGCGATACCGGTCTCGCCTCGGTGGCGCTTCGGTGGAAAATGCGCCTCGATGTCACGCCCGATCATCATGCGGACGATCTCGTCGGCCGAGCGCGCGCCCTGCTCGAAGGTGTCGATGTGTTGTCCGTTTCGGAACACCGAGCAACGATCGGCAACCGCATCAATCTCGTGCATGCGATGGGAGATGGTCAGGATCGCGATACCGTCGTCCTTCAGCCGACGGAGGATGTCGAACACATTGTCGACATCGGATGCGGTCAATGCCGACGTGGCTTCATCCAGGATCAGCACGCTCGGGTTCTGCCCCAGCGCTTTCGCGATCTCGACCATCTGACGCCGGGACAACGAGAGATCACGTACGCGTGACAGCGGATTCACGTCTTCACAGCAAATGCGTGCAAGAAGTTCCTCGGCACGCCTGCGCTGCGCGCGTCGATCGATCAAGCCGAAGCGGCGTGGCGGGTCGGCGATCGAGATGTTATCGGCGACCGACAGATCGGGCAGAAGCGAAAGTTCCTGGAAGATGCAGACGATGCCGGCGGCATTCGCCTCGGCAGGGGACGCAAACGAGACAGTGTTGCCACCGAGCCGAATCTCACCTTCGTCCGGCTTGACGACGCCGGCCATCGACTTGATCAACGTCGACTTGCCCGCTCCGTTCTCGCCAAGCACAGCATGGATGGAACCCAGGGCACACGCAAAGTCGATGTTGTCGAGCGCGGTGACGCCGCCATAACGCTTGGTGATGCCGGTGAGCTGCAGGTGCGGATTGTCGGCTACTGAACCGACAACTGCAGTTGCAACATCATTCGCTATCGATCCGTCGGGCGTCACCACCCGGCTGTTCCGGCTCTTTGCCTTGTCAGCGCTCAGTCAGCGCTCTTGGCCATGATTTCCTTCGCCGCGATGTTGACGCCGCACGGCGGAAACTCGTTGACAGTGAAGAAATTGTCGGTCAGATCGGGCCAATAGTTCACATCGGCTTCGAGCTCGTCCCATGTCGCATGCGGAATCGGCACGGAAATCAGCTGTGGCATGGGGTTTCCGTCGAGCGCCGCCAGGGCGGCCTTGATGGCGATCGCTACCATGCCAGGCGACTGCCCGATGGAGATGCCGTTAAGACCGTTCGGGCCGTGCTCGGCGAGCAGCTTGCGGAAGCCGTTTTCCGACTCGCCAGCAATCGGCACGAGCGGATGATCGGCATCGAGCATCGCACGAACCGCACCGGTCGTCCCGCCCTGCACCACCACGCCGACGAACTCGCTGTGAACGGCGATGGCATCAGCCGTGACCTTCTGCGCCGTACCGTCATCCCAATTCCCGACGACTTCGATGATGTCCCAGTCGCCAGCGGGTTCGATCAGCTCGCGAAATCCCTCGTGCCGATCGCGGTCTACCGAGTTTCCGGGAAGGCCGCGTACTTCGAGGATCTTGCCACTGGTCTGCTCGCCAAGATTGTCGATCAGCCAGCGGGCGTACATCCGACCCATCTCGCTCTGGTCCTCGTTGACTTGCATGACTTTGTCGGTATCGAGCACATTGTCGAACGGCACGATGACGACATCGTTTCTGTCGGCAAGCCGAATGGCCCGGTCGAACCCTTCGGGAGACACCGCAATGGTGACGATCGCGTCGTAGCCCTGGTTGATGAAGTCCTCGATTGCGCCGAGCTGGGCCGCGACGTCGGTTCCGGTCGACACAGCCTTGAAGGTATCGATCTGTGCGGCGATCTCGGGTTGCTCGACGAAGGCCTTGGCGGTCTGGATCATCTGGATGCGCCAGGTGTTGCCGACAAAGCCGTTGACGACCGCGAGCTTGTAGGGCTTGTCGCGGGGTTCCCACTGCAGGTAGGTAATCTCGTCGTTCCACGGCGCAAAGCACTCCGGATCGTGACCTGGTCCTGCCACCGTTTCCGGCCCGGCAGTAACCGACGCACTGGCCAGCACCAACGCTGCTGCAATCGTGCTCTTCGCGTACATCGCTACGTTCATCTGGTCGTCTCCCTCGCCCGCTTCAGCTGTGTATTCGTGCGTACTGATTCAAACTATCATAAATTACCGGCGTGTCGAGAGCTGTGTGCGACGTCGTAGCCTGTCGCCATCATGGATGCCGTCAAAATAATTCGATCGTACAGACGTGCCAGACATGGTTTATATGGTTGATCGATCGCTGTGCCACATAGTGACCTTCACAGGATCGGTCAATGGCGGCAGGGAGATTCAGTTTCGAGACGAAGTCTCCTTTAGTGGATCAAGCCAGACCCCGATAGCCACCATGTCCTCATCACTCAGCGCAGCGGCTACCGCATTCATCACGTCGTTCGACAAGCTTCCTTCCTGAAAGGCCCGTAACCTCGCAATGGCAAAGTCTTGATCGGAATCTTGCCAGTCAGCGCGCACTGCAAGTTGATGAATTCCGTTGCGGCCGTGGCCTCGCATACAGGTCTGCGTCTTTGCGCGTGCCGCACGTATAGCGTTCTTGCGAGCGATCATCGCCGTCAAGTCATCGTTCTCATCGACAATGACAATGCCGGGAGCGAAACTGAAGGCCGCAGACAGCAACACGGGGGGAGTGCGAGGAGCCATTTCATTCGCCCAGGCCCATGGCAGTTTTCTCCTGACTCGAAGCGGCTGACTGGCAGCCACCACTCGGCGAAGTCATCCATGCTACAGAGCACTATCGTTGCGCTCAACAAGCGCGAGCTGTCGGCGCACTCGATCGCCGTCGTCAGAAGACGCTCCACCCTGTCCGCACCACGAAGCGCCTGAGTGCCTCGACACCGGCAACCGAATTCCCGGACGAGCCGAGCGCCGGCGACCAGACTGCGATCGCACCCTTGCCGGGTACGACGGCAACGATACCGCCACCGACACCACTCTTGGCGGGCAGGCCGACTTCAAAGGCAAACTCGCCGGCTCGATCGTAGGTCCCGCAGGTCAGCATCAACGCGTTGATTCGCCGTGCGCGCTCCGCAGACACTATTCGCTTGCCGCCCCCGGGCACCTTACCGCCATCGGCCAGATAACCGAACGTGGTGGCAAGCTCACGGCAGGACATGGCGAGCGAACACTGGTGAAAGTAGGTATCGAGTACGCGGTCAACGGAATTCTCGAGATTGCCGAAGCCGCGCATCAAGTGCGCGAGTGCCGCGTTGCGGTTCCCCGTCTCACGTTCGCTTGTCGCAACGGCGACATCGAAATCGATGGTAGTGCCGGCGAGACTCGATACAAAGCTGCGAATGCGCTCCCTGGGGTCAGCGCAATCGGACACGAGGCAATCCGCGACGACGATAGCGCCGGCGTTGATCAACGGGTTCCTGGGAATGCCGCGCTCGAACTCGAGTTGAAACAGAGAGTTGAACGGATCCCCCGAGGGTTCCTTGCCAACACGTGTCCACAGGGCGGCGGCCCGTGACTCCAGCGCCAGGGTGAGTGTCAGCACCTTGGACATGCTCTGGATGGAAAAGCGCTCATCAGCGTCTCCTGCCGTGATGCAACGGCCATCGATGGTGCTCACAGCGATGCCGAATCGTTCAGGCGAGATGCACGCGAGTGCCGGTATGTAGTCGGCGACCTTGCCTTGGCCAACAAACGGTGCGACATCATCGATCACCGCCAGAACGATGTCCTCCAGTGTGCTCATGGTTGCTCCTCGTACGCCGTGCCGCGCTCAAGTGCGACTCGTCGCGCCGTCTCGCACTGCTCGGTGTCCAGAGACGTGTTTTCGCCGCGCGTGCGTGATTGCATCAGGTTGTCCGGTCTCAGGTCATGTGCACCCGAATTGGCAAGGACATGAAAAAGTTCGTGGGCCAATGCGATGCCTGAATCTTCTACCGATGCGGTCAACCAGACGGAGTCGCTCAGCCACGGGCGGTGACGCGTGTTGCCGAGACCAAAGGCTTCACCGTCGTAGGCCTCCTGCATACGTGTGTCGTGTGCGAACACGATCGTCACGCGACGCTCGAGACCGGATGCACGAACCGCCTCGAACAAGGTGTGCGAGCCACCGAGCGACAGATCGGCGAGCCGCTCCGGCGCCTCCACCGCACGTACCCGAACCGGCTCGAAGCGCAAGTCGCAACGGGACAGGATTGCGACGGCCTGTTCGAGCGCCGCGTCTACGCGATTTCGGCTCCAGGCGGTGTTCGGCACGATGACATCAAGCGGCACGCGCACCGTGGTGCGCGATTCCTCTGCGACCGACGCGTAAGACCCGGCCTCGTTACCAGCCAGGGCGATGTCCGCATTGAATACGCGTTCGGCCACGATGCGCGGTGCAGGCTCTCCGACCGCCAGAGGATCCGCAATGAATCCCTCGCCCGCCACGCGTTGCTGCAAGCCATTGGCGAAGCGCTTGCGAATCTCGGCAATCAACTCCGGCGCCCGCCAATCAGGCTGAACGGCGAGCAAGCGGGCAGCCATCGCGACGAGCCTCGGTACCGCGTAACTCGAGCCCGCCGCCCATGAGCGACTGCCGTCAAAGCGCAACACCGACACATGCTCGGCGGGAATCAGATAGTCCACGCTGGCCCGCCCCCGGTTGACCCCGTCAGCAAGCACACCGAAGTCGTTGGCGGAGGTGACGACGAGAAGGTTGTCGAGTGTGAAGGCGGCCGGCCATATCGGCGCGACATCGATATCTCGACCATCATTGCCGGCAGAGGCCACGAAAAGAATGTCGGGGTGCGCCGCAGCTGCGGTCTCGAAGGCCTTCCAAGGGGCCTCCTTGGGCCCACCCAGCGGCAGACCGATGATTCGCACGTCGTTCTCTGCAGCGTGAGCGATCAGCGCGGACATGCGCGTCATGTCCGGTTCAGGGAAGCGGTAGGGCACCAGCCTCGCGTGCGGAGCTTCATCGATCAGCACCGATGCCGTGCGGGTTCCGTGCCGAACGACACGACCGCCGGGTAACGGGTGTCGATCAAAGGGTCTCTCATCGAGATCCCGAAAGTCGTATCCGATCATCGAACCGTCGGCATGACGCGCCAGCGCACGCGCCATCGTGGGCAGGGTGTAGTTGACGCCCGAATCCACCAGCGCAACGCGAACGCCGGTGCCCGGAGCCACCGTCGAATCACCTTGCTCCTCGACGGCCGGCACCGGCGGGTCACTTTCCATTGAAAGTTCGGGCGTCCGTTCGGGCTCGAGTCCGGACACGACATCGGGTGCGAGCGGTTGTGCGGCAGGCGTGCCGACGAGCAGCGCGCCCAGCATCGCGACGCTAACATCAACAAGAAGGGGCTTCCCGATCAAACGATCTGGCGCTCGAGAATCGACACGCCCTGCTTGGCGATGATCTGCATGCCCAATTTCCTGACGCGTAGCGATCCGGGATGATCGCGTCAGCTGATCATACGCCGCTCGAATGCTAGCCGAGCAGGTGCGTCTCGACGAGTCCATGGAGCTGTTCGACATAACCGTCGCCGCGTGCCGGGAGCGTCGGGTCGGAGGTAATGGCGACGACGAGCTGTTCGGTCGGCAGCACGTGGATCATCTGTCCACCGTAGCCACGTGCATAGCCCGCGAGTGTATCGCCCATCGAGCGAACGAACCAACCGTAGCCGTAGCCGTCATTGGACCAGGGGGAGATCGAACGTGGCGTGAAACTGTCTTTGACCCAGCTTTCAGGCAGGACGCGCTGGTCATCCCACGATCCACCGCGTCGATAGAGTTCGCCGAAGCGGGCCATGGCGATAGGCGAGAGAGACATTTCATTGCCGCCGAGGAAGCGGCCCTGTGGATCCCGCGTCCACGGTGCGAAGTCGATGCCCAGAGGCTCGCCGAGCCAGCGGCGCGCGATGCGGTGCAGGCTTGACTCAGTCAACGTCGACAATACAGCACCGAGTACGTGGAAGTTGCCGGTCGAATACAACATGCCACTGCCCGGCTCGTCGACAAAGGGGCGCGTGAGCACGTAATCGAGCCAGTCCGGGCTCGAGACCCAGCGTGAATAGGCGGGGCCAGAGGTGCGTTCGAGCCCCGCGCGCATGGTGATGAAGTCCTCGAGGGTCAAGGCAGCGACGCGGGGGTCCACCTTCTCCGGCAAAAGCACAGGGGTGAGCTTGTCGAGCGTCATGTCGAGGTCGTCGACCACGCCTTGTTGAATCGCGCAGCCGACCAGTGCAGCGACAACCGATTTCGACACCGACTTGATGTTGACCGCCTCGGCAGGCGCTGGACCACGGAATGACTCGGCGAAGATGACGTCACCTGCGTGCATGACGACGACGGCGCGGAGCCTGACAATGGCACGGGCGGCGTCTGCAAGCGCGTCTAGTTGTCGTGCAGAGGGCGCGCTGCGGCGGGAAGAGGCGGTGACGGGTCCCGCGGCGATGGCAGGTGACGTCGCGAATGCGCTGGTTGCGCCGGCGAGCGTGGCGAGGAGGCATCGCCGCCTGAGCGGGTTCTGTATCCCTTTGTCAAACATGGTCCTGTCCCTGGCGAACGACTTGCGCGATCCGAACGGCTGACCGCATGATGCCCTTTTATGACTCTCGACGCGGCTTCGCGTGGGCAGGAAGACGATGGGCCATGTCAGTAGTGCGATGAAAGTCCCCGAAATTGACGCGTGCATCCTGTTCGGCAGAGATTCGCCGCGACGCCGCGAAGAACTCGAGAAGGTGCGTGTGGCGGCGATCGAAGTCGGCTTCATGACCGTCACCGGCACTGGTATCGATGCGCCGGCCGTCGAGCACGTGCTCGATACCTATCGCCGCTTCTTCCTGTTGCCGACCGCCGTCAAGCAAGTTTGTGACATGAGTATCACCGGCTCGAATCGCGGTTGGGGCGCGTCCGGCGCCGAGCAGGTCGATCCGAACGCCAACCCCGATTACAAGGAAGTCTTCGACAGCGGACCGGAACTGCCGCCAGGCGATCCGCTGTCGAGGCTTCGCTACTACGCGCCGAACCGCTGGCCGGACGAACCCCGGGAGTTTCGGTCGACCCTCATCGACTACTACGAGCGGGCCGGCGCGGTCGCGCTTCGCTTGCTATCCGCAGTGGCCGAGGCGATCGGAGTGCGGCCGAATCACTTCGATGACAAGTTCGATCAGCCGATGGCGCTGCTTCGTGGCAACTACTACCCGCCACGACCGAGCGACGCGACCAGAGACGACTTCGGTATCGCGCCCCATACCGACTATGGCTGCCTGACGTTGCTCGCCACCGATGGCACGCCGGGTCTTGAAGTCACGGTTCGTGACGGCGAATGGATCCCGGTTGTTGCGCCTCCTGGCACCTTTGCCGTCAACTTCGGCGAAATGATCGAGCACTGGACAGCGGGGCGAGTGGTGGCAACGCCGCACCGTGTCGTCGGTGGGCAGGCCGAGCGACTGTCTGTGCCCCTCTTCTTCAATCCGCGACATGACGTGAATATTGCGCCACCGGGTAGCGAGCGCGACATGCTGGCGGGTGAGCATCTTGCCCGTCGTTACGACGAGACCTATCTGCATCGGCAGTCGAACGCTCTGCGGTAGGCCGTATCGGCAGGCGGCCCTTGCGGATGCGACAGTTGCCATGAAGGTTGCGCTCGCAAGGCGTGGTTCGCAGCGTGTGTGCGCGGCCGCCCTCAGCGTCGAGCCAACGCGGGTGCCAACTGTACGGCGGCGACCACGCCATCGACGACCGGCACCCCGAATCGCTCGCTGAAGCGCGCCGCGAGATCGGCCATGCCGGCACAGCCAAGCACGATGGCGTCGCACGCATCCTCGGTCAGCGCGCGTTCGATCTCTTGCGCAACCCGTTCTTCGGCATCGCCGCAGGCGTCCTCGAGTTCGAGTACGGCGACGCCACTGGCGCGAACCCGATTGCAGCCTGCAACAAGTCCGGCGCGTTGCAGGTTCGCCTCGATCACCGGTATCGAAACCGCGAGCGTGGTCACGACGGAAAAACGCTGGCCACGCAGCAGGCAGCTCAGGCACGCCGCCTGACCGATGCCCAGCACCGGCGTCTTGTCCGCGCGCTGGCGCGCTTCGGTGATACCCGTATCGTCGAAGCAGGCGATGGCGATGACATCGACATTCTCGGCGAGCGCGCGGTCGACCTCGTCAAGCAAACCGGGCAATGCCGCTCGTCCGTCCGCTTCCCCCTGGATGGCCGCCGGGCCGCGGCGTGACGTCGCAGCACTGATCTGCAAGGCAATGGGCGACGTCGTTTTGGAGACCTGAACCGGTACTGCCGTAACAACCGGGTTTGACGCCCGCGCCGCCGCTTGAGCGGCCGCCATTACCTTCTCCGTCATCGACTCCGTCGTGTTCGGATTGATGAAGCGCAGTTGCACTTTCAGACGCGCTCGGCTTCGACCGGCGGTGTGATCTGACGACGCGCGAGCGTGCGCAGCCCGAACGCTACGAGCGCGATCACGGCAAACGAGAAGGCTGTGGTCAGTGTGCCCAGAGCGTAGAGCACCGGTGTCGTGACGTTGGTGGTCATGCCATAGATTTCGAGGGGCAGTGTGTTGTAGGAACCCGCCGTCAACAAGGTTCGTGCAAATTCATCGTAGGAAAGCGTGAAACCGAACAGCGCGATACCGAGCAGGCTCGGTGCGATGATGGGCAGCACCACGTGTACGAAAGTCTGCCAGCGGGACGCGCCGAGATCACGCGCTGCCTCCTCGAAGGCCGGGTCGAAGCGATTGAACACGGCGAACATGATCAACAGGCCGAAAGGCAGCGTCCAGGTCAATTGGGCGCCAAGGCCGGAGGTCGACCAATGGACATCCCAGTCGATCAGGTTGAACAGGATGCCGACGCCGAGCGAGACCAGGATGGAGGGGACGATCAGGCTCGCGATCGCCAGATAAAATACAACTCCCGCCCCCTTGAAACGCTTCCGGAAGGCAAGCCCAGTCAACACCGAGACGACGACGGTCACGACCATCACGATCAGTCCGAGGGCAAAGGAGCGACGGAACGAACCCCAGATGTCGCCGACGGCCTGTTGTTGGAACAATTCACCGAACCAGTGCATCGACACGCCGTTGAGAGGAAAGGTCAGGCCACCGGTCGGTCCCTGAAACGACAGGATGGCGATCGTCAAGGTTGGTCCGTAGAGGAACAGCACGAACAGACAGAAGAACGCCGCCAGCGGCCAGAAAGTCCAGGGACGGGATCGCAGCGACACTGTCAGAGCTCCTTGCGAATGTCGACGAAGCGCAACAACGCACCGACGATCAACAGCACCGTGACCAGCAGGATCACGGCGTTGGCCGAGGCTGCCGGGTATTGCAACAGTCCGATCTCGTTGGCGATGGTGCGGCCGACGGACGCGCTCTGCCCGCCGGACATGAAGCGCACGGTGATGAAGTCGCCCATGACGAGCGTCACCACGAAGATCGTGCCGATCATGATGCCGGGTAGGGATAACGGCACGACGACGTGACGAAGTATCTGCAACCCCGACGCACCGGCATCACGCGCCGCCTCGATCAGGGTAGGGTCGATACGCATCATCGTGTTGAAGATCGGCACGATCATGAAGAGGGTGTAGAGATGCACGAAAGCGAGGATGACCGCGAAGTCCGAGAACAACAGCCATTCGAGCGGTGCATCCACCAGGCCGAAGTCGAGCAGCATGGAATTCGCGATGCCGTTCCTGCCTAGAAACGGTATCCAGGAAATCATGCGGATGATGTTCGAGGTCCAGAACGGAATCGTGCAGAGCAGGAACAGGCCGATCTGCCAGCCCGTGCTCTTGATGTGAAAGGCGAGAAACCAGGCCACGGTAAAGCCGATCAGGAGTGTGGTGATCCAGGTCACGGCCGTGAAGAAAACGGTCTTCATGTAGACCGAGAGGGTCACGCTCGAGGTCAGCAGATAAGCGTAGTTGTCGGCAATGAAGGCCGGTTCGTAACTGTAGGCGCTCGTCGACCAGAAGCTCACCGCGACGATCAGCGCGATCGGCAACAGCAGGAACACGGCGAGAATCGCGACGAAAGGCGTCGCCAGCAGCCAGCCGAGGACATGGTCGAAGGTACGGCCGGCCACGGCAGGAGTGAACCCGCCGTGGCCGATCGTCGATGCAGAGCGGTCGCTCATCGCAATCAGGCGGCGATGAACTCGTTCCACTTCCGAACCATGTACTGGTTCTCGTCCATGACCGCATTCCAGCAGGCAACACTGCCCATGCGATCGTCGAAGGATCCGCCGTCACGAATATCGCCTGCGCCCGCGATGGTCTGGCCGGTGGGGCTGACGATGTCGCCTGCCGCCGCCTTGCCCTCGAACCAGTAGCCCCATTCATCCGCGCTCATGAATTCCTTCGACGTCGCGGGCACGGCCGAGTAGTAGCCCTGGCGCATCAGGTAGCCGCCGACCCAGCCGGAGAGGTACCAGTTGATGTATTCATACGCCGCGTCGAGTTCGAGACCCGAGAGGTTCTTCGAAAGACCGATGCCACCGCCCCAGGAACGATAGCCTTCCTTGAGCGGTTGATAGACACAGGGGACGCCCTTGGCTTTGACTGCGGTGATGGCGGGTGACCACATGGACTGGATGACGACTTCGCCGGAGGCCATCAGGTTCACGCTCTCGTCAAAGCTCTTCCAGAAGGCGCGGAACTGACCGGCCTTCTTCGCTTCGATCAGCATGGCGATGGTCTTGTCGATCTCCTCCTTCGTCATGTTGCCCTTGTCGCCGTACTGCACGGCGCCGGTCGCTTCTGCGACCATCGCCGCGTCCATGATGCCGATGGAGGATATGTCGAGTATCGATGCCTTGCCCTTGAATTCCGGGTTCAGGAGTTCGGCCCAGGAATCGATAGGTCGACCGATGAGATCCGGGCGAATGCCGAGCGTGTCGGCGTTGTAGATGGTCGGGATGAGAGTCATCCAGCCCGATTCCTCATCGACGAAGTTGGTGCCTTCGGGCCCGTCGACGAAGCCGACCGAATGCGGTGCCGTGCCCTGGGCGATCGTGCTGTCCGGGTTCAGCTTGCCGTCCTTGAAGATACCGACGATACGGTCGTATTCCTTGATCTTGGAGGTGTCCATCGGCTGCAGGTTGCCGGCCGGCCAGACCTTCTTGCAGATCCAGTACTCGATGTCTGCGATGTCGAAACTCTTCGGCTGAGTCGCGGCCCGCTGTGCCACGGAATCCGAATCAAGCGCGGTCATCTCGAGGGTGAAGCCGAGATCCTCCTTCACCTGGGTGGCGACGTCGTTGAGGTTCGAGACCCCCGTGCCGAACTGTCGAAGGGTGACATCCTTGATGTTCTGCGCCCAGATCATCGGCGCACCGGTGATGGTGCCGGTGGCGAGTGTGGCGGCTGCGCCTTTCAGCAAGGTGCGGCGTTGACGACCTTTCGGGTTGAGCGGCGCATCGAGTGACGTCTCTTTGGCGGTGAGGTCAGGCGTCGTGTCTGTCATGGTCAAAGGCTCTCTTGGGAGTGGGTGAAGTGAAAGGGTGTTGCAAACGGGTGCATCAGTGATGCGTCGATATCACGTTGTCGCGCCGCTAGGCGGTCGATGCAAGCAGTCGAACTTCCTGCGGTGACCAGTCGATGGAGACCGGTTCGCCAGGTCTCCAGGGGTGTCGGGCATAGGTCGTGTCGTCGATCGAGGCGATCAGCGTGATGCCGTCGTCGCGTTTCACGGTCACGTCGATGGTCCGACCGAGGTATTCGATCTGTTCGACGCGTGCGTGCACGGCGCCGACAGGTTCTGACAGGCGCGTTCGGTCCGTGCGCACCGCTGCGCGACCGTTTTCGCCGTCAAGAATGTTGTAGCCGCCCATGAAGCGTGCGACGAATTCGGTACGCGGTTCGTTGAAAAGCTCCCAGGGCGTACCGGCCTGCTCGATGTGCGTGTCGTTCATCAGCACCACGCGATCGGCTAGCGCCAGCGCCTCATCCTGACCGTGTGTGACGTGAATGAAGGTGATGTCGAGTTCGCGCTGCAGGCGGGCGAGCTCGCCGCGCATGCGCACCCGAAGGAATGGGTCGAGTGCGGACAACGGCTCGTCGAGCAGGAGCGCTTCGGGTTCCGTCACCAGCGCCCGGGCGAGCGCGACGCGTTGCTGCTGACCACCGGAGAGCTGCGCCGGTCGTCGGTCCGCGAGTGCGCTCATGTCGACGAGTTCGAGGAGCGTCATGGCGCGGGCCTCGCGCGTGACCCGATCGGTACCGCGCATGCGCAGGCCGAAGGCCACATTGTCGCGCACGCTGAGATGGGGAAAGAGCGCGTAGCTCTGAAACATCATCGCCGTGCCGCGCTTCGCCGGAGGCAGCGCGTTCAAGCGCTTGCCGTCGAGTCGAATGTCACCGGCGGTCACCGTCTCGTGTCCGGCAATCATGCGCAAGGTGCTGGTCTTGCCACAGCCGGACGGTCCAAGCAGGCAGACGTAGCTCGCCGGGTCGAAGGCCTGCGTGAAATCACGCACGGCGACGACGTCCTTGCCGTAGTGTTTACTGACGTTGTCCAATTCGAGAGTGGCGGTCGAGGCCATGCTGTGCACCAGTGTGGAACGCTGTGAAATCAGGCGGCACCATTGAGGTGCGAAACAGCCCGGTATCGCTACCATTTTTGCCCGATTCGCATTCATGCGTCAAAATCCGGGCCACTGCCAGTGTAACGTCGTCAAGGAGTCGTCATGTCTGGGCCAAACGTAGGGACCTTGGATCGCAACGGGCTACGGCAGTTGCTTGACCTTGCCGCGGACGAAGGCTGGAATCCCGGCGTCGGGGACGTCGCCGCATTTCAGGCCGCCGATCCCGAGGGCTTTCTGGCCATCCGTGAAGGAGACGAGCTGGTGGCGGGTATCGGTGTCGTCCGGCTCGATGAGCGGAACGGCTTTCTGGGTCTGTACATCGCCAACCCGACATGGCGAGGCAAGGGCCACGGTTTCAGGTTGTGGCAAGAGGCGTTAGCGAGACTCGAATCGCGAGGGGTCGTGTCGGTCGGGCTCGATGGCGTGGTCGAGCAGCAGGCGAACTACCGTCGCTCAGGTTTCGAATTTCTGCACCGGAACCTGCGGTTTGTGGGACCAGCCGATCGGCTACTTGCATTGACGCGGGATCGATCAGCCGTGGCACACCGGCATGAGACAAACACGGTCGACCGAGCAGCAGCGAAGGCGCTCGACCATGCCGTGGGCGCGGTCGCGCGCGACGCGTTTCTCGACGAGTGGCTCGTCGATCGTGATGATCGCTATTCGCTGAGCGTGCAAGACGCAACGGGAGGGGAAGGATTCGGTACCGTCAGGCGTTGCCTGGACGGTTGGAAGCTGGGTCCGCTGGTCGCATCGACCCAGCCTCTGGCGGAGCAACTGCTCGCGGGACTGGCGGAGCTTGCCGTTGCCAAGTCCGGGCATTCGGGAGCTGGCGTGTCGTTGACGATCGATGTTCCGGAAGGTAATCGTCCCGCTCTTCTAATGCTCGATGAAGCCGGCTTCGAACAGTCTTTCGAGACAGCGCGCATGTACCGAGGTCCGGCCCCAGTCATCGATACGGCTAGGCTGTGGAGCGTCGCGACGCTCGAGCTGGGGTAAGCCGGTAAATTGAACCCGTCGCATCGCGACCTCAATCAAAGACCCGTGTCATGAAAGTACTGTGCTTGCTCCGTTCGTAGTCCGCGAACGGTCCGCAATTCTCGAAGCCGTACACGCCATACAACGCTCGCGCCGGTGCGAAATGCGATGTCGATCCGGTCTCGAGAGACAGCCTCGTCAAGCTGCGGCGCGATGCTTCATCGAGAATGTGTCGGAGCAGCGCGGCACCGACGCCTTTGCCACGGGCCTCGGAAGCGACGTGCATGGACTTGATTTCACCGTGGCTATTGCCGAGCGCTTTCAAGGCGGCGCAGCCGACCAGCGTGTCGTCATGCCAGGCCGTCCAGGCGCTTACTTCAGGCGCACGCAAGCCGTCGAGATCCAGGGCATGGACGTGCTCAGGGGGTGAGGTCGAACGCATCAGATCGAGGTGACATGCAAGCAGGGCGAGCACCGCCTCGCCGGTGAGATCATCTGCTCGAATATCGAGGGCCATCAGTCGCGCGCCATCATCGGAATCCCGTCGCCGGCAGACGTGGCATCGTAGCCGCGAACTGTCAGAGTGCGCGTAAACCTCTGAACGACGACGTTTATCTTGCAAACGCCGATCGGATCAGTCCGAATCCGGCCAGGCTGAACAACGCGGCAACCACACCATCTATCCGGCAACGGAAACGCTCGTACATGCGCATCATCTCGTTGATCGAGAACAGCACGGAGTATGCAACGTTGGTCGCGAAGCCGACCAGTATGCAGACGAGGGTTGCCGTGGCAACCGTAAAATAGTCGGCCGTCGCATTTACGCTGATCGAGAGCGCGGCCATCCAGGCGATCACCGATTTGGGATTCGACATGTTCAGCACCAGGCCACGCAGGAACCAGCGCTCGTGGCCGGTCGATGATGGGACAGACGGCGTCGGCTTCAGCGCCGAGCGGCCGGACATCAACGCCAGCCAAAGCAGGTAAAGCCCGCCAAGTATTTTTAACGCCGTGAGCAGATAGACAGAGCTTTGCAACACGGCACCCATACCACTAGCCGCCATCAGACCCCAGAAGATCAGGCCACAAGAGAGTCCCGCTCCGTAGATAAGGCTGATCCGGCGACCCTTGCTCATGGCGATGGCTGCGTTCGAGACAGTAGCCGGGCCAGGCGAGACGGCGATGACGAAGAAGGCGAGCCCGGTTGCTCCGAGCGAGAGAAGGTCGGTCATGCTTGCGCGAACGGATAACGGGAAACCGACAGGATAGCGCGGCAATCGCCTATTTTCGGCGCTTCCTGCCTATGGGACGATTTGAATTCTCGGCAGACAGTTTCTTGCCGCTGGTGCCCGCGCCGACGCGAGACACGCAGTCGCTCTCTCTCTCTCTCTCTACATCGTTCTACTTCCGATGCAAAGAAAGTGTGATGGAGTCGAGATGGAATCTGCGTGGAAACGGTTCATGCGTGCAGGGTCCACGTGCAGATGGCATGCGTGAAAACGCACCATGGGCGAAAGAATCAAGTGCCAGGAACCCGCGTGGAGACGAGCTACCCGAAAAAGAGCTGCATGACGCGCTCTTCCGACTCCCGATCGACCGTCAGTTCTTCGCCGCGGCAAGCCCGGGTGGGCGTGCGGACTCATGCCCGGCGCTGTGGTTCCAGGCGTCCGGATCGTAGTCACGGCATTCGCCCTTCATGCGCAAGACCCCATGTGATGCCCAGGCCACCTCGACCGTGGACTTCATGCGTGCGAGCTCTGCGTGGCAGCTGACGAGTGAGGGGTGGGGTGACGGGTCGATGATTTCACCGGCGCCCGAGAACATCGTCAGGATCAAGAGATACGGGGTATACACGGTTCGGCGGTCCCTCTGTTCGACTGTCCCTTGGTCGAACGCGTCTGCAGCCTTCGACTTTGATTCGAGAAGAACAGTGCAAGGCCGAGACCACCGATCGACGATGCCGGAAAAAGACAAGGCCCGACGGTATAAGCGCCGGGCCTTGGTGACTACCACTTGATTACCGCCCGATTGCCGCCAGACAGCAAGGCTGGCTATCGTTCGCGGTACCGCTGGTTAACCGCTGTGATACGCGATGCGATACCGCTGGAATAACCTTTGGCAGTTGTACCTGATGCTTACTGCGTCCAGCTCTTGAGCAGCTCGTCGTAGCTGATCGTCTCGGGTTCGGGCTTCTCGTTCTCGAGCTTCGGCTTCGGCGCACCCGGCTCGGCGAACCACTCTTCAGGATCGCGTTCCTCGTTCAGGGCCGGGCCGATATCGCCCTGTACGCCGGCACGCTCGAGTCGTGAAAGAACCTTCTCCTGAGCTTCACAGAGGGCATCCATGGCTTCCTGGGCGGTCTTCTCACCCGAAGAGGCATCACCGATGTTCTGCCACCAGAGCTGAGCGAGCTTCGGATAGTCAGGCACGTTGGTTCCGGTCGGCGACCATTGCAGGCGAGCCGGTGAGCGATAGAACTCGATCAGGCCACCGAGCTTCGGTGCACGCTCGGTGAAGCTTTCGTCCTGAATGGTGCTCTCCCGAATGAAAGTCAGGCCGGTGTGCGCCTTCTTCAGGTCGACCGTCTTCGAGACGACGAACTGGGCATACAGCCAGGCGGCCTTGGCGCGATCCGTCGGCGTGGACTTGAGGATCGTCCAGGAACCGGCGTCCTGATAGCCAAGCTTCTGGCCTTCTTCCCAGTACGCACCGTGCGGGCTGGGAGCCATGCGCCATTTCGGTGTGCCATCGTCGTTGATCACGGCGGTGTCCGGCGCAACCATGCCCGCGGTGAAGGCGGTATACCAGAACATCTGCTGAGCGATCTTGCCCTGCACCGGTACGCCTGCCGCTTCGCCGAAGTTCATGCCCTGCGCTTCAGCGGGTGCATAGGCCTTCAGCCATTCAATGTACTTGTTGATCGAGTAGACGGCTGCGGGGCCGTTGGTGTCGCCACCACGAGCCACACAGGAACCGACCGGCTGGCTGTTCTCATTGACGCGAATGCCCCATTCGTCGACCGGCAAGCCGTTCGGCTCGCCTTTGTCGCCACTGCCGGCCATCGACAGCCAGGCATCGGTAAAGCGCCAGCCGAGTGAGGGGTCTTTCTTGCCGTAGTCCATGTGTCCGTAGACCTTCTCGCCATCGATTTCGCGACCGGTGAAGAACTCGGCGATATCGTGGTAGGCCGACCAGTTGACCGGCACGCCCAGTTCGTAGCCATAAGCTTCCTGGAAGTCCGCCTTGATGGTCTCGTCGTTGAACCAGTCGTAGCGGAACCAGTAGAGGTTGGCGAACTGCTGGTCGGGGAGCTGATACAGCTGACCGTCAGGCCCGGTGGTGAACTTCAGGCCGATGAAATCCTCGACATCGAGGGTCGGCAAGGTCACGTCAGCGCCTTCGCCTGCCATCCATTCGGTCAGGTTCCGTGCCTGTTGGTAGCGCCAATGCGTGCCGATCAGATCGGAATCGTTGATGTAAGCGTCATAGATGTTCTCGCCCGACTGCATCTGTGTCTGCAGTTTCTCGACGACGTCGCCTTCACCGATCAGATCGTGGGTGATCTGGATGCCGGTAATGGCCGTGAACGCCGGCGCAAGCACCTTGGACTCATAGGTATGGGTGTCGATGGTTTCCGAGACCACCTTGATCTCCATGCCGTCGAACGGTTTGGCCGCATCGATGAACCACTGCATCTCGGCCTTCTGTTCTTCTTCGCTGAGCACCGACAGGCCGCCGATCTCGTCGGCGAGAAAACTTTCAGCCGCTGCCATGTCGGCCTGCGCCAGGGGCACGCTGCCCACGGTCAGACCGATCGAGACCGCGATCGCGGTCCGGGCAAACTGGATCCTTTTCATTCTTTTTCCTCCTCGGGAATTTTCAGGGACGGTCGAGTGACGCTGCCGAACGCAGGCCGCATCGATCCGGTACTACACGAAACTGAATACCAGGACGGCGTATACGACAGAGACGCCGAGTGCCATCCAGAGATTGGCGCCGACGAACAGAAGCCACGCGAGATGAATGAAGGCACTGCCGAGCAGTGACAGGAAGAGACGGTCACCCCGTGTGGTCTCGAAGCGAAGTATGCCGATGCGCGGCCCGCCGCCCGGTCGCAAGGCCTCCCAGACGCACATCGTCACCAGCAACAGGAATATCACACCGAAGAATATGGCGGTGGGCAGTGTCCACGCCATCCAGGAAAGGTTCACGATCGGCTCCCGGTTGCAGCGATGGTGGCTATCATCAGGCTTGTAATATCAGACGCGACCAAGTGCAAACCCCTTGGCGATGTAGTTACGCACGAAGTAGATGACGAGGGCGCCGGGGATGATCGTGAGCACACCGGCGGCGGCGAGCACTCCCCAGTCGAGACCGGTCGCCGAACTGGTTCGCGTCATGATCGCACTGATCGGTTTGGCGTCGGTGACCGTCAGGGTCCGTGCGATCAGAAGTTCCACCCAGGAAAACATGAAGCAGAAGAAGGCGGCCACACCGATGCCCGAGGCAATCAAGGGCGTGAAGATCTTGACGAAGAACTTCGGGAAGGAGTAGCCGTCGATGAACGCCGTCTCGTCGATTTCCCGGGGTACGCCGGACATGAAGCCTTCAAGGATCCAGACCGCGAGCGGCACATTGAACAGGCAGTGGGCGAGCGCCACGGCGATGTGCGTATCGATGAGGCCAAAGGCCGAGTAGAGCTGGAAGAACGGCAGCGCAAACACGGCAGGTGGTGCCATGCGGTTGGTCAGCAACCAGAAAAACATGTGCTTGTCGCCGAGAAAGCGGTAGCGGCTGAAGGCATAGGCAGCGGGCAAGGCGACCGCCAGCGAGATGACTGTGTTCAGGACCACGTAGATCATCGAGTCGATATAGCCGCCATACCAGGTCGGGTCACTGAAGATGACCTCGTAGTT